>Ga0206128_1000412_pt1 | contig 49407 bp, 44 predicted proteins | sample Helgoland_Spring_7_FD_148601 | JGI IMG/M metagenome (GOLD analysis project Ga0206128, IMG submission 148601) | Pelagic subsurface seawater microbial communities from Kabeltonne, Helgoland, North Sea - Helgoland_Spring_Bloom_20160426_1 | ecosystem: Environmental > Aquatic > Marine > Epipelagic ... | reverse complement strand
TTGAAATAATGTACGAATACCTGCCTATTATTTTTTTTATAGTTGCTTTTATATTGATTCTTATAGGCTACCCTGTCGCCTTTACTTTAGGAGGTGTAGCCGTTATTGTAGGCGTTTGGATATTTGATGTTGATTTTTTTTACCTGCTCTCTTTAAGAATTTTTGGTACTATGCAGAATTTTGTCCTCTTAGGGGTTCCCCTCTTCGTTTTCATGGGTATGATGTTGGAAAAATCGGGCATTGCTGAAAAACTATTAGAGACCATGGCCTTATTGTTTGGTAGATTTAAAGGAGGTTTGGCGTTATCTGTGATCGTCGTAGGCGCTTTGCTTGCAGCGTCTACAGGAATCGTAGGTGCCACGGTCGTCACTATGGGCTTGATCAGCCTTCCTACCATGTTCAAACGCGGCTACGCACCCACCCTTGCCATGGGAACGATCGCAGCTTCGGGTACTTTGGGACAAATCATCCCACCCTCTGTAGTGTTGGTCTTGCTGGCAAGTGTATTGAATGTTTCGGTAGGCGCTTTATTTCTTGCCGCCATCGTACCTGGTTTTTGCCTGATTGGTATGTATATGATTTATGTGATCATCTATGCCCAGCTACACCCAAATCAGGCACCAGCCATGCCCCCCGAAGAAGTTGCTCATTTTCGAAATAAAGGATTTTCAAAAGAGATTATTCAGTCTTTTTTATTGCCCTTACTATTGATCATACTGGTGTTGGGAACGATTATTGGAGGTATCGCTTCTCCCACAGAAGCGGCTGGAATTGGGGCGATGGGTACTTTAATTCTCACAGCCTATAAAGGAAAACTGAATAAAAAAATCCTTGGGGCAGTTACCAAAGAAACGCTCATGCTCACCTCTATGGTTTTCATGATTCTGATCGGGGCCACGGCCTTTTCTTTGGTCTTTAGAGGGCTTGAGGGGGACAAACTTTTCTTAGAGATGATCTCTAAATCTAATTTGGGGCCTAATGGGTTTTTGATTTTAGTCATGATCATGGTTTTTATTGCAGGATTTTTTATCGACTTCATTGAGATCATATTCATTGTCGTTCCCATCGTTGCCCCCATATTTGCCAGCATGGGTGTGGATTTGGTGTGGGTAGGTATATTATTGGCCATCAACCTTCAAACCTCTTTTTTAACTCCTCCCTTTGGGTTTGCCCTCTTCTACCTCAAAGGCGTCGCCCCTCCCGAAATAAAAACCAACCAACTCTACATAGGGATCCTACCATTTGTAGTGATTCAAATTATCTTTCTAGGCCTCTTGATTCTTTTCCCACAATTATTAAAAATCTTTTAAGAAAGATGCAAGGTATCCTGATTGAGATAGGTAACATTGGCTTTTACAAATAGGACTTTAATTTTTCGAAAAAGGACTTAGGTTCCAGATACCATCTTCATTGGTGACCCAGCTATTGATTCAATTATGGGGCCTAATGATTCTGGATATTTTAAATAATCATCTCGGAACGAAAGAGCTCTATGGGTAAATAAAAAAACGGATATCACCCTTAGGTATTATCCGCTTCTCCTGTTCTTGGTCGGGATGACTGGATTCGAACCAGCGGCCCCCACTACCCTAAAGTGGTGCGCTAACCGGACTGCGCCACATCCCGAAAAACATTTAATAATAATAGCCACAAACTTATTTCAATAATGGGACTATAAAAAGGACTAACCTTTAAAATCTAATGATTTATCCTTACTCCCTCTGGACAAATACTTTATCCTTTATTGAGAGGGCTGCCCTTCCTTCGATCTGGAATATAAATTGGATCTCGTCTTCATTCATCCCCTTCGAATAAAGGGTGAATGTATTCAAATCTAAATCCAGAGCTATTTTTTTCGATAAGACTGATTTATTCAATCCACGAACAATGCAGTCATCTAGCGAATAGAGAAAAGGACTCATGTCATAGCTTGACTGACTCACTACATATTTTTCAATGGCCCGATGCATTGCCAAGTCTGTAATCTTTGCCCATCCTTCCATTTTGGGTAATTCATAGTCAAAAGCTGAAAATCGCATCACCAAATCTTCATCAATACTCGGCACTACAAACAAAGAAATAATTCCATTGATATCCCCCTCCACCGTTAAATTCCATTTCAAAAATCCCTCATGGGGGCTGATCTCCACCCTATTTACTTTTGCAGCAATCCCTTCCAAATTTAACTCCTTCCCTACCAAGAGCGAATCCATCGTCTGCTCTATTTTCAAAAAGGACAACCGAAGTTCAACAAAAGAACTGATCTGTGCATGCCTAGACAGGGGATTGGTCCTCAGTGGTAAAACTTCCAACAACTGATGGCTGTTTTGCGCATCGTTGATTCGTAATATCGATTGATGCTCCAGTTGGAAAAATAAGGTATCGTTAATTTCGAACTTAACAAAATTACCCCTTAAACTGATGGCCTCATTGGTAAAATAAAAAGGCAGTGGCGTAGCTGATACCTTCAATGGCTTTTGTATCGATCGATACAGCCTTTCTACTCCTGCTCTTAAATTTATTTCGTCTTGAAGAATGGCATTGATGATTTTTTCTAAGGGCCTTTTATGTGTTTGAATCTCTTTTTCTATCAGTTCTGCCAAATCGATTTTCAAGCCCAAAACTTTAAAATTAGGCGGTTCATTCCATGTAATCGTCTCCCATCTTGAATCAAATTCTAGATCCCATCGTTCATCAATATTTAACTCCAAAGAAAGTTCAGCTTTAGCTTGAAATTTGATAGGCTTTGCTGCATTACTGATCGACACGCCCAAGAGACGAGATTTGATAATCGCTGAAATATTTAAGGGTAAAGCCAAATAAAGACGCCCTTGATAATATTCAATATCAATACGTTCCTCGCGCTTAATTTTTAAAAATAAGCTGTCTTTTTTTTTATTCAAAGCAAACTCTCCATCGAATAATTGTTGACCCAAAATTTTATTAATCCCCTCTTCTAGCTCAGCGATCGGTAACTTAATGAGGACATTGGTAAAAGAGGCTGGCACCGGTATGATCGCCCCTATTCTATCATCATTGCCTTGACAACTTATCAAAAATATCAGGGTAGTCATTATCGATAAGCGAAAGTATAAGCCTAACTTTATCATCTATGTAAAATATAATGTGATCTCTATTTATTAAGGTGACGCTTATTCATCTACTTTCCATTCCTATGAAATATAAATCCTTTTCTTTTAATTGCATTTCAAACTTAAGTCCAAGCCTTATCCCAATCATAAAAAATTGGGGCTTTTTTGGTGTTTTATTGCTCTTCATTTGGTCTTGCGAAAATAAGGCCTCCTCATCTCAAAAAAAAACATCTATACACAAAGGCCAAGAAGTAATTGATCAAGCAATCATAGCACATGGGCAACATCTTTTCGAGAATGCCACCTTGTCTTTTTTATTCAGAGATAAGCAATACAGTGCAAGGCGATCCGATGCCGAATACACTTATACAAGATCTTTTAAAAACGGTTCTGCACTCATAGAAGATATGTTGATCAATAGTACCGATTTTTCTCGAAAAAAAAATGACGTCTCGATAGAAATCGAGAAAGAATGGGCCGAAAAATACAGTAGATCTATAAATTCCGTGCTTTATTTTTTTCAACTCCCCTACCTGTTAAACGATCTCGCGGTTAAAAAAATAGATCAGGGAATAAAACAGATCAAAGGTGAGAACTATTATCAAATTAAAGTCTCTTTTCAAATAGAAAATGGGGGTGAGGATTTTGAAGATGAATATCTCTATTGGATCGATGTAAACACTTTTGAAATTGATTATTTGGCCTATAATTATATTACCGATGGCGGCGGCGTTAGATTTAGATCTGCCATTAATAAGCGAAGAGTGAATGGCCTGCTGGTTCAAGATTATATCAACTATGCGCCGTTGAATAAAAAAATCCCTTTGTCCAGCTTAATCACTGAATTTGAAAAGGGCGCTTTGATAGAGCGTTCTCGTATTATCAATTCCGACATAACCCTTCTCCCAAATAATTAATCTTAAACCTCTTCTCTCTTTTGTACAGTCTTTAGAAATACCACCAGACCTATTAAGATCAAAGGTATACTAAGAATTTGACCCATATTGATAGGTAAACTCGCCTCAAAAGCTTCCTGATCCATTTTAAAAAATTCATTGAAGAACCGGTCCCCCCAAAGGAGTACCATAAAGACACTAAAAATTATACCGTCATTTAACGTAGCTCTTTTGTAATTCCATAGAGCCAATAAAATGAAGGCAATGATGAGACAAGCCAGAGCTTCATACAACTGCGGTGTATGCCGAAGGACCCCTGTAGCTTTAATTTCTATCTGCTCAACTCCCGCTTCATCAATGATTTGATAATCAAGGCCTCCTCTTGACGAAGTAAAATCAACATGTTCCACCACTTCTTGATAATTGTTGAGACTGTAGGCCAATTGGCCATTTATAAAGTGTTTCATTGCTTCATCCGCTTGAACACCTGATTTCAATTTCAGAACCGCTTTCAAAGGTAAATATCCAGGATTTCCGGGATCATAGACCTCCTCCTCAAAGACTACTTCTTCAATTACATTTTCATCAAAATTCAATACTCCCTCAGTTGCCCTGGCATACACAACGCCGTAATCCGTTCCTGTTTTCACACCCTCCATTTCCGAATTCATGAAATTCCCGGTTCGGATAAGTGCTCCGGTAATGGCCACTACAATGGCCACCCTATCCAAAATCCATAAATAACTTTGACCTTCTTTTTTTCGCTTTTTTACAGAAAAACTTGTGGGAATAACCAAAATCCATTTCGACCTGATGTCATAATTAGCATATAACCAAAGGGCCACAAATATTCCAATCGCACCCCCATGGCTGGCCAAACCTCCCTCCCAAATTTTCAAAATCTCAATAGGATCTGACAAATAATAACTGGGATTATAAAATAGGCAATGTCCCAGTCTAGCACCCAATATAGTGGCAATAACCATGAACGTAGTCAAGGTGTCCACATCCTTCTCAGAATGACCCTCTGCCTTGAAAATTCTATAAGAAATTTGTTGACCGATAATAAATCCCATCGCAAACAATAAACCATACCACACAATGGGACGATCTGGTAAACCCAAAAAGGATAAGGGAATTTTAAAAATGACGGGATCAGGACTCCAAATTATATATTCCAACAAAATCATAACTATGTTTTTCTCCAAAAAAATGGGGTAAATAATATTAATACGGTAAAAAGCTCTAATCTACCCAATAACATCAACAAAGAAAGTATCCATTTTCCAACGGTAGGCATATGCGCAAAATTAGCAACGGGCCCCACGGATCCGATCCCAGGCCCTACATTGCCTAGACAGGATGCGGCCGCACCCAGAGCGGTCACCAAATCTACGCCTAGCAAGGCAATTCCCAAGGAACCTAAAGCAAAAATGGTCAGATATAACATGACAAAAGCAAGAATTTGAAAAGTAATTTCACCATTTACAGTCCTCCCATTGAGCCGCAAAGGCAATATGGCTGATGGATGAATTTGTCTGTTAAATTCCAAAAAGCTATTCTTTACTAAAATTAAATGTCTGATTATTTTAATCCCCCCAGCCGTTGACCCTGCAGAAGCACCCACAAACATGAGAAAGAAAAAAAGCATGGTCAATAAAGGTGTCCAAGCCGTATAATCCTTTGTGATATATCCAGTAGTGGTGATAATTGAAACGACCTGAAAAATACTGTATCTAAACGAATCTATTAAATTTTCATTTCCATTCATCCAGATCCCTAGCATACAAAATATCGTGATAACCAAACAAAAAATACCATAGGTTCTGAATTCTTGATTCTGAAAGACTTTTTTTATCTGACCATGCAAACCAAAGTAAATCATGGTAAAATTAGTGCCCGCTAAAAACATGAACGTCACAATAATAAAATCTATATATGCCGAATCATAATAGGCAATACTGCTATTCTTCGTTGAAAATCCTCCACTAGCCATTGTCGTTAAACTGTGGTTTAATGCATCAAAAAAAGTCATATCTCCCACCATCAGGAAAATCATTTCTAATCCCGTGAAACCTATATAAATAATCCATAATCTCTTAGCGGTTTCTTTGATTCGAGGCTGAAATTTATCCGGTGAAATCCCAGGAGCTTCTGCTACAAAAAGCTGCATACCGCCAATTCCCAAAATAGGCAATATCGCTACAGTAAGCACAATGATTCCCATACCACCTATCCATTGACTCATGCTTCTCCATAACAAGATCCCTTTACTGACCGATTCAATATCTTCTAAAATCGTGGCCCCGGTTGTAGAAAATCCGGATAACGTTTCAAAAAATGCATCTGTGAAGTTTGTGATCTCCCCACTCAGCATATACGGCAATGTTCCAATTAAAGACATCACCAACCAGCCAATAGTGACCACCAAATACCCTTCACGTTTACGTAATTCTTTATTAATCGAATTACGTGTCAATAGCCACATGACCGTACCTAAAGATATGGCAATCAATGCAGATCCTAATAGAGCTCTAAAATCTTCACCTCCAAAATACCAGCTGAAAGGCAGACAAATCGACATGAAAATACCGTTGAGCACCATAAGAATGCTCATGATTTTAATGATTAATTTATAATTAAACATCAAAAATTATTTAAAATAATGTTCCACTGCATGGATACACTCTGGTTTAGATAGTACGACGACACGGTCCTCTGCCTCAAAATTAAAGTTTCCTCTTACCGTAAAACCCTTATTTTTTCTAATAACCCCTCCGATTACCGCTGTCCGTGGGAAATCTAAATTGCGTAATTCATCAAGCAAAATCTTTGCCCCTTCTTTAACTTCGAATTCGAGTACTTCTGCATCCACTCCATGCACACTGGTGATATTGACTACCTCTCCTTTTCGTATGTGCCTAAAAATAAAATTAGCGGCAATAAGTTTTTTGTTGATCATCGTATCTACGCCGATGCTTTGAGATAAATGAATATAATCAATGTTTTCAACCAAGGCTATGGTTTTCTTAACACCGGCATCCTTGGCCACCAATGAAGAAATGATATTGGTTTCGGAATTACCCGTTACAGCAATAAACGCATCCATGCTATCAATACCTTCCTCTTTTAGTAATTTTAAATCCCTTCCATCTCCGTTGATGATCATGGTATCGGGGAGTTCTTCTGCTAGGCGAAAACATTTTTCTTTGTCTTTTTCAATGAGCTTGATTTTATATTTTTTCTTCAGCTCCCGGGCCGTATTGATGCCAATCTTACTTCCTCCTAAAATCATTAAATGTTTGACCTCAGATTTAACTTTACCGGAAAGTTGTAAAATTTGATCAATCCCCGTCGGCTCAGCAATAAAATAAGCATGGTCATCTTTCTTGAATTTATTTTCACCATGCGGAATAATCGTCTCATTATCTCTGAGCAAAGCCACCGTGGTAAAATCATGATTTGAAGCCATATAGGCCGTTTCGGTAAGAGTTTTATTGAGGAATTGAGATTCCTCATCAATGGTAATCCCCACTAAAGACAAAATGCCTTTATCAAATTCGAAAGTATCTGTTAATGCCGTCTTTTTTAACAATCTCTTGATCTCCCGCGCCGCCAATAACTCTGGAGAAATGAGCTCATCAATACCCACATCTTTCAAGTTGAGAAGCTCTTTTTTCTTTAAAAATTCAATATTGGAAATTCGAGCAATGGTCCTCTTAGCACCCAATTTTTTACCAATGATGGCGGCAACGATATTGGTTTCTTGATCAGAAGTAACGGCAATCAATAAATCTGTTTTAGAAATATTGGCTTCAGTGAGAACACTAATGGACGTCGCACTACCCACGACAGTGACCACATCAAATTGGTTTCTCGCTTGATCCAAAACACTGTCATCCTCATCAATGAGTGTAATGTCTTGCTCTTCTATTGCGAGTAATTTGGCTAAGTGAAATCCAAGTTTACCAGCACCTGCAATAACTATTCTCATGTATTTTTTAACCTCATGGCCCCTGCAAATATATAGAGTTATCCTTTTTTAAATAACTATGCTCAAGTCAATCCCTGTGATTGAGATCCGAAAAACAGAATAAAACATAAATAGTACCTAATTTTCAATCTTTTTGAAATAAATGTTAGCCGCTTTCATCACTTTAGGTGCCAATATCACCGCAGAAATCATGGTGGGAAAGGCCATCAAGCCATAAGCCATATCAACCAAACTCACGACCGCACCCAATGTAGCTACTGAACCCACAATAATGATTCCTACATACCAATAATTAAAATACCATCCGTATTTAGCCCCTATGATAAAAGACAAGCATTTACGGCCATAATAAGACAATCCTACAATGGTTGTAAATCCAAATACCAACACACAAAGTGCCAAAATATAGGAGCCCACCAAAGGGAGACTTGTCCGAAAAGCTTCTACCGTCAAGGTAATCCCACTTAATTCACTAGATTCCCAAACTCCGGTCGTTAGGATACATAAACCCGTTAATGTACACACCAATAAGGTGTCGATGGCAGGCCCCAGCATGGCCACAAGTCCCTCCCTGATCGGTTCTTCGGTTTTGGTAGCGCCGTGCATCATCGGAGCCGTACCGATACCTGCCTCATTAGAAAATGCCGCTCGGCGCGCCCCAGCCAAAATAATAGCCCCAACCACACCCCCCAATACAGCATTTGCTGAAAAGGCATCCTCTATGATTAACAATAAGGAGGGAATAATATTTGATGCATTTAAAAAAAGGATGCAGCCTACACTGATTAAATAGAGTATGACCATCGCTGGCACCAAACGTGCTGCCCAAAGACCGATCCGCTGTATCCCGCCAAAAATAACGATGCCTGTTAAAAGAGTCAGAACCAGTCCCATAACCAAGTCTCCAGATAAAGAAGCTTCTATTCCAGCGGGTTGAAATACAATCTCATTGGCTGCAGCTATGATTTGATTGGCTTGAAAAATGGGTGTGGCACCGAAAAAGCCTGCCACACAGAAAAATATGGCCAATGGACGCCATTTTTCACCCATTCCCTCGCTAATGACGTACATGGGACCCCCCTGTAAATCTCCATTGGAGTCTTTTCCCCGATACATAACCGCCAGAGTACACGTGAAAAATTTAGTAGACATACCAAAAATAGCACTGATCCACATCCAAAAAATGGCCCCTGGGCCGCCTGTCGCTATGGCCACAGCTACACCACTGATATTTCCCATACCAATGGTCGCCGCCAAATGACTCGCCAAAGCCTGAAAATGACTGATCTCTCCTACATCATGGGCCTGATCATATTTTCCCGTCAACACCTTCAAAGCATGTCTTAGGTATTTAAAAGGGAGCAACCTTGAATACATCATGAAGAAAAATCCTCCTCCCAACAAAAGGATGAGCAGCGGCAAGCCCCACACAAAGTTAGCGCCTTGAATAAAAAAATATTCGATCTGTTCTATGATCATCAATTCAATTCTAAAAGTGGCAACAACGTTTCCCAGACCAATTCAGCTATTAAAAGGTGGCCTTCTGGAGTAGGGTGAATGCCGTCAGGTAAGTTCAAACTAGGCCGGCCTGCAACATCCACAAGTAAAAAAGGGATCAGCACTGCCGCATTATTTTTGGCAAGTGTTGAAAAAATATTACGAAACTGGCGGGTATAGGCTTCCCCTAAATTTGGAGGAACTTCCATTCCAGTAATGACGATTTTCACCTCAGGGTTAATCAATTTTACTTTATCAATGATGACTTGTAGATTTTTGGGAGTCTCTTTTAATGGGAGCCCCCTAAGACCATCATTCGCCCCTAATTCCAAAATAAAAATATCGGGTACGGTTCGCAGCACCCAATCTATCCTATTCTTACCACTGGCAGTGGTCTCTCCACTTAATCCGGCATTAATTACCTGATAGCTTAAGCCCAAAGTATCTATTTTTTGCTGAATTATGGCCGGAAATGCCTGATTCATATCTAATTGATAACCCGCGGTAATACTGTTCCCAAAAAATAAAATGACCTTTTTTTGAGAGGGGGGCAAGGATTCTACGACCCCTTTTTCCGGCAAAGTAGGGCCCGATTTTTCTTTTTTTGGCCCCTGACAACCTACCCATAAAAGTACTAGGAAACCCATTAAAAATCTCATGATTTCGTCTTGATTAAGTTGTAAATTAGACAAGTCAAAGCATTAATATTCAAAAGGGGGCATTTAAAGATCTGAATCTGCTAAAGGACCTTTTAAAATAAAAAAGGAACTTTAACCTTTTTTAACCTCTTATATAAGCCTCGCTGATTTATTATTGTAGGACATGTCTGAAATTCTAAAAGTTAAGAGCTTATCTAAAGTATATGGCTCTAAAACCAATGCTCTCACAGTACTCAAGGATATTAATTTTTCTGTCCTCAAAGGTGAGTCTGTAGCCATTATTGGGCCCTCTGGTAGCGGGAAAACGACGTTACTTGGCCTTTGTGCCGGATTAGATCGTATGACAGAAGGAGAAATTATCTTGAACCACATCTCACTCAGTGAGCTTAATGAAGATGAATTGGCCCAAGTTCGCAATCAAAATATTGGTTTTGTATTCCAAAATTTTCAATTGATTCCTACCTTAACGGCCCTTGAAAATGTCCAGGTTCCCTTAGAGCTACGAGGCGTAAAAAACACCATGGAACCCTCTATTGCCTTGCTCGAAAGAGTCGGTTTAGGTGCCCGTAAAAATCATTACCCCTCGCAACTATCTGGAGGTGAACAGCAACGTGTCGCCATTGCCAGAGCCTTTTCAAACAATCCTGAAATCCTTTTTGCCGATGAACCCACGGGGAACCTAGATGAAGAAACAGGAAAATCTATTGAGGCCTTACTTTTTGAAATTAACAAAGAAAAAGGAACGACATTGATCATCGTCACCCATGACTTAGAGCTTGCTCAAAAGACCCATCAAATTATCAAAATCAAAGGGGGAACCATCATTCAGACAGGCTTTAAACCGTGCATAAAAATTCTCCATTAAAAAAAATTAGATACGATCGCTCTTGGCCCTGGAAAATGGCCTGGAGAGATAGTAGAAAAAGTCGTGGTAAATTATTACTATTTATCGCTTCTATTTCATTGGGTATTGGTGCGCTGGTGGGCATCACTTCTTTTAGAGAAAATCTCATGGATGAAATCGACGGCCAAGCAAAAAACTTGCTGGGTGCAGACGTTTCTGTTCGTGGTAAAGCTGAGTTACCTGATTCGTTATTTTTCCAAATGTCCCGACTGAGCAAAGATGAATCTAATGAAGTTTATTTTGCTTCAATGATTCGGTTTCCCAGTACAGATGGCACCCGTTTGGTACAAATCCGCGCTTTAGAAGGTAACTACCCTTATTATGGAGACATAGAAACAGAGCCCCGCAGGGCCGCACAAGATTTTCGGATCGCGCAAAAAGCCTTAGTAGATGAAAAATTGATGCTTCAATTTGGCGTTCAATTGGGTGATTCCATTAAGGTCGGGAACATCAGCTTTGAAATCGTCGGAAAAATACAGAAAATTCCTGGACAAAGTGACGTCGGTTCATCGGTTGCACCAGTAGTGTATATCCCCCTAAAGTATTTAGATGAGACGGGTCTAATCCAGAAGGGAAGTATCATCAACTACATCACTTATTTTCAATTCCATCCTGATATAGATACGACCAATGTTTTTGAAGAATCAAGAAATATTCTTGAGCAGGCGGGTTATGACGTAGATAATGTGGAAGACAGAAAAGCACAAACGGGCAGGGCTTTTAGAGATCTTTCTTCATTTTTGGAACTGATCGCATTTGCTGCCTTGTTATTGGGGTGTTTGGGTGTTTCAAGCTCAATTTATGTATACATAAAAAGTAAAGTACAAATTGTAGCTGTCTTGCGCTGCATGGGTATGCAAGCCAAAGAAGCCATTAATATTTATTTAATTCAAGTGGGTTTTTTTGGCCTCATCGGTGCATCTATTGGCTGCCTTTTGGGAGTCGTCATTCATCTTTACTTGCCAAAAATCGCAAAATCATTTATTCCCTTTGATATTCAGCCAACCATTTATTGGCCTGCGATTATCGCAGGGTTGGTTATTGGTGTGGTTACCTCTATTCTCTTTGGATTACTGTCACTTATTAGATTGAGAAAAGTAAGTCCCCTCTCCGCCATTCGTTTTGGATATGAATCTTTAAAACTCAAATTAGATCTGCCCTTTTTCACTATCATTGGGAGTATTTTAATCTTCTTGTATCTGATCATGTTTTGGCAACTTAAAAATGCGTTGGATGCTTTGATCAATATATCCATTCTTTTGGCAGCGTTGGCCTTGTTGTACGCCCTTGCCCATGGCCTGAATGCGTTACTTAAAAAACTCCTGCCCAAGCAGATGGGGTTTGTATGGCGTCAAGGCATTTCAAACCTCTATCGACCCAATAATCAAACGGTGATTTTGGTGACGACTTTGGGTTTAAGTACGGCGTTTTTAGCGATGTTATATTTCATGCAAGGATTACTTGTAGATCGCGTATCTATCAGTGGTAAGAATGAACGACCCAATACCATACTTTTTGACATTCAAACCAACCAAAAAGAAGCTATTCGGACCTTGACTGAAGAATATGACCTTCCGGTCCTGCAAGAAGTTCCTGTCGTCACCATGCGGTTGTTAGAAATCAATAATCAGACGCGTGATCAAGCCGACGCCGACTCCACTGTCGATCTTCCAAAATGGGCATTTAATCGAGAATATCGCGTAACCTATCGAGACACATTGATCAGTTCAGAAACGATCTCTCAAGGAACATGGCAGGGAAAATTAAAAAATCCAGATGATTCTATATTTGTTTCCATATCCGATGGATATGCCGAAAACTTAGGCCTTAACATTGGTGATCAATTGCTTTTTAATGTACAAGGAGCATTGATAAAAACCTATATAGGCAGTTTTCGTGAAGTAGATTGGCGTCGAGTGCAAACCAATTTTTTAGTCTTATTTCCCACTGGAGTTTTAGAACAAGCGCCCCAGTTCCATGTACTCATCACACGAATTAATCAAAATGATGTTTCTGCCCGCTTCCAGCAAGCCATTGTACGACAACATCCCAATGTATCCATCATTGACTTAGAACTCATCTTGAAGACCCTTGAAGATCTCCTGTCAAAAGTAGCTTTTGTCATTCAATTCATGGCCCTTCCCAATGTATCCATCATTGACTTAGAACTCATCTTGAAGACCCTTGAAGATCTCCTGTCAAAAGTAGCTTTTGTCATTCAATTCATGGCCCTATTTAGTATCGGGACGGGGTTGATTGTGATGATCAGTGCCATTGTCTTGAGTAAATTTCAGCGCATGCGCGAAAATGTTTTGCTTCGGACTATGGGGGCCTCCAAGGCCCAATTATGGAAGATCATCGCGGCTGAATATTTCTTTTTGGGGGGCTTAGGAGCATTGGCAGGCCTCTTTTTAGCCGTCGTTTTTACCAGTCTATTGGGTTATTTCATTTTTGAATTTACCTATGTGCCCGACTTATTAGAAATCATGGGATTCTTTTTTGGGATCACTGCCCTCACCGTATGTATTGGCCTGCTCAACAGTCGCACCATCGTCCGGCAATCGCCTTTAACTATTTTGAGAAATGAAACTTAATAGATTAAAATTACTTTTGAAATGAAAGCAGCTTTGCCAGTAACTCCTTAATAATTTTTGCCGCAGTCATGGCAGTAACCCCATTGAGGTCACGATCAGGATTGTACTCAACTAGGTCAAGGCCCACAATATTTAAATCAAGTTTTTGTATCATCCGCAATACCTCTCGGGTAGTGAAGCCTCCGGGCTCATGATGAGAAACTCCAGGCGCAAAGGCAGGATCGAGTACATCCATATCAAAACTTAAATAAACGGGTCCCGATAAATTTAAATCTATGTCCGGTGACCAATTTCTCATGTCTATGACCTTTACACCAAACTTACTGACTTGCGTTTGTTGATGATCATTCAAGGTCCGAATACCTACCTGTGTCAATGCTTGCGCCAAGCCCTCTTCCATAATTCGAGCAAAGGGGCTCGCATGTGAATGCCGATTCCCTCCCATTGAATCATATAAATCCCCATGGGCATCAAAATGCAGAATACTTAAACTAGGGTAAGAAGCTGACATGGCCCGCAGAATCGGATAGGTAATCGAATGATCACCGCCTATCGAAAAAGGAATCGCCCCCCCCTTTAAAATCTCAGCAATGATGGACTCAATATCAAAATAATCCAGAATACTTAAACTAGGGTAAGAACCTGACATGGCCCGCAGAATCGGATAGGTAATCGAATGATCACCGCCTATCGAAAAAGGAATCGCCCCCCCCTTTAAAATCTCAGCAATGATGGACTCAATATCAAAATAATCTTGGAGCGGAGTATTGCCCAACCAACAAACATCCGAATGATCCGCTAAATCCATCAAGTCCTCGGTAAAATAATTGGCCGAGTCACTCTCAATGGCCTCGATGATCAATGGAGGAGCCTTGGCTGGCCCTTTGAGAAAAGAAGAATGATCATCAAAGGGGATACCTATAAGGGCAATATCCCCAAGCTTGAGGGTGGATGTTTTGGCGCGATGTATGGGCATTAATTCAGAACCAATATGCTCTGCAAGTGGGCATCAAAATTTTGAAGTGTCGTTGCCAAAATAGTGACCTGGGACTGGCATTCCTCCCAATTTTCTTGTTCGATCGCCTCTCTTACGCCTGGAAGCGTTTTAACGCCATATCCCGTGTAAAAGCCCGGTGCATAAATCTGATGCCGGTACCAACTCCTTCGGGGTAGGCCTGAGGCAAAAGTCAAAACCTGTTCAGCATGCATGAGTTTGTCATTAAGGGCACCTTTGGAGGTCAAGGAAACGAGTGACTTGCCTTCAAGAGCATCTATTGTGACCTTCAGATTGGCCAGAGCATTGTGTAGAGGCGAAAAATCGACATAAGGTACAATGGCTTTCTTAATGGGCTGATTGAACGGTTTTTTTGGATCTGCAGTCAAAGAAAATACTTTTTTATCGATGAAGACATTGTGTTGCTCAACTGCCCCACGCATCGTATTTGTCAATGCATTAATTTCTGTTAAGTAACCCTCTACCGTCGTGTGCCATGCCTCAAACTCAAAAGGCAATACTTCAGCATTGGCCAATCTCAAAACTATGCGTCCCGCTGTTTTCGCCAACGCAATGCCATAAGCCAAGTCAGGATCTTTGAATCTTTTGTAATGCTCATAAGTATCGTAAATGGTATGATATTCTCCTCCTGAATTTTCTCCTCCAAATCCAATATTCAAGGCTGCAATGCCTGCATGCTGAATAAAAGGCGTATAGTCAGAACCGGATCCTAAGGCATACAAACCCGGATTACCATCGCCCCCATTCAATAAATCTCGAGCCCCAAGTCGTTCTGCCACGGATACGCCTTTTTGGGGATCCATCACATCCGCCGCTACCTCTTTTACCATCGCCTGCAAGGAATGGGATCCCCCTGCCCCTAAAAATCCGCGGCCATTCCCATCTGTGTTGATGTAGGCTACCGTTTTTTGTTGCAGCTCTTCGAGATGATCCTCCACCCATTCGGTAGAGCCAATCAAACCTGGCTCTTCAGCATCCCATGCACAATAGATTAGGGTTCTTTTTGGTTTTTTTCCTGCTTTTGCCAGCATTCCTACTGCCCTAGCCTCCTCCAACAAGGCGACCATGCCACTTACAGGATCAGCAGCCCCATGAACCCAAGCATCGTGATGATTTCCTCTGATGACCCATTGATCAGGAAAATCTGTACCCTTAAGAGTAGCGATTACATTATGAGCAGGCTTCAACTGCCAATCAAAAGTTAACTTTAAATGAACCTTAGCCGGTCCAGGTCCAATATGATAAGTAATGGGTAACGCGCCTCGCCATGAGGGGGGTGCCACTTGCCCTTCAAGGGCGGCCAACAACGGCAGGGCATCTTCATATGAAATGGGTAATACCGGAATTTTTGTAATGGTAGGGGCATCCTTTCGATCGAGTCTTTTGGCATTCTTAGTAGCTCCATAACCAGGGGTCAAGACATCACCAGGATACAGTGGCATATCCATTACGGATCCCCTTTGTACGCCCGTAGCATTTTTAAAAGCCCCTTTGGGGTATACGTCACCTGCATAAAACCCATCATCCTTAGGGTCTGAGTAAATGATGCATCCAATGGCACCTTTCTCTGCCGCTAATTTGGGTTTGATCCCTCTCCAAGAACCATAGTATTTAGCGATAACAATTTTCCCTTTGACATCTATCCCCCTTTTATCTAACTCCTCATAATCCGCCGGAATGCCGTAATTAACAAATACGAGCTCCGCCGTCACATCGCCATCAGTAGAAAAGGCATTATAACTTGGCAACAAGGCATCCCCTTGATCGGTGTAGGCATCGCCTGCGACAGGAACAGCAGTCAATTTCGCCTTGTATTTTTCAGGAGCTATCAACTCAAGCAAACGTACTTTTGGATAAGGGAACAATACCTGATAGGTCTCTATTTTGGCTTCATAGCCCCATGATTTAAATTGCTTGACCATCCATTCGGCATTTTTTCTTCCATACGCCGTTCCCAGATAATGAGGCTCTGCGGACATTAATTTCATCCATTGATCTAGGTTATCTGCTGAAAGCATTGTATCAAATTCAGCTTCAAGAGCTTTTTGTTGACCCACTTGATCGGCTTCAAAACCGATAATGGAAGATTGAGCAAAGGTCAAAACACTTTGCAACACCAGCATAACCGAAAGAACTATTTTTATTTTCATGGTATTTACGTTTAGAAAATGAAATTAACCCATCTTCGGACCATTGACGAACCGTTCAAATAAAATCCCTCTTTTTTAATCGTTTTTCTTGGTCCAACCGTCTCTTAAGGTGAGGGTCCTATTGAAAATGAGCTTTTCTGAATGGCTGTCTTCATCTACCCTGAAATATCCTATCCGTTCAAATTGAAACTGATCGCCCACTTGGGCATCCCGAACAGAAGGTTCCAAAAGCGCCTGCGTATTGATGGTCAAAGAATCTGGATTTAAATGGTTTTTAAAGTCATCATCAATCTTATTCAGATTTTCAGTAAGAAATAAGCGATCATACATCCGTATTTCGGCCGAAACCGCATGTGGAGCTGATACCCAACCAAGGGTTCCTTTTACTTTTTTTCCACTGGTATCTTGGCCACTCTTGGTATTGGGATCGTATTCAGCATAGATTTCAATGACTTCCCCTTTTTCAGAATTTTTAAATCCTGTACATTTAATGATGTAGCCCTTTTTAAGGCGGACTTCACGGTCAGGGCCCAATCTGAACCATTTTCGGGGACTTGGGGGATCTTCCATAAAGTCTGACCGGTCAATGAAGAGTTCACGAGTGAATGGCATCTCACGAGTACCTGAGTTTTCGTCCTCCGGATTGTTTTCAGCCGTCATGATCTCCTGATGACCCTCTGGCCAATTGGTAATAATCAACTTAACGGGATCCATGATTCCAAAGATGCGATGGGCTGTCTTATTTAAATCTTCACGTACCGAATGTTCCAATAAGGCCACATCGGTAATGCCATCTCTTCTCGCCACTCCAATGGTATCTGTGAATTTTCTGATCGATTTGGCAGTAAAACCCCTTCTTCGAATACCCGAAATCGTAGGCATCCTAGGGTCGTCCCAACCTGCAACATAATGTCCTTCAACCAATTCACGAAGACTTCTTTTGCTTACAATCGTATAACTCAAATTTAATCGGGCGAACTCTGTTTGCTTCGAAGGATGAATCTCTAATTCCCGAATAAGCCAATCATATAAAGGTCTATGTACCTCAAACTCGAGAGTACAAAGCGAATGGGTAATTTTCTCCATGCTGTCCGACTGTCCATGTCATGTGTAAAATCATAGGTAGGATAAATACACCATTTTGATCCTGTACGATGGTGCTCCATGTACTTAATTCGATATAAAATAGGATCCCTCATGTGCATATTTGGGCTACTCATATCAATTTTGGCCCGAAGTACTCTTTCTCCCTCTTGAAATGCCCCTGATTTCATGGCTTCAAAAATTTCAAGACTTTCTACGATCGGCCGATCTCTAAAGGGGCTTACTTTTCCGGGTTCAGTCGGTGATCCTTTAAGCTCATTGAATTGAACCGCGCTTAACTCGTCAACGTAAGCAGCACCTTTTTCAATCAAGCGAACGGCGAAATGATATAGCTGTTCAAAATAGTCTGAAGTATGATGGGCAGATGATCCCCAATCAAAACCTAGCCATTTAATGTCTTCTTTGATAGCATCCACATATTCAGTTTCTTCTTTTTCAGGATTTGTATCGTCAAATCTAAGATTGCACTGACCTCCATATTTTTGAGCAATTCCAAAATTTAAACAAATCGATTTGGCGTGACCGATATGTAAATAACCATTGGGCTCAGGAGGAAAACGCGTAGATACCTTTTGAACTTTACCCTCCTTCAAATCTACCTCTATAAGCTGCTCAATAAAATTTAATGACTCTTTTTTGTTTTGCTCCATGAATGCTCCGTTTGATGTGCAAATTAAATCAGATTTTTAGATTGACCCTTTTTAATCTTAAATGAAATCCATATTAATGCTCAATTAATTTCTTTTAAAAAGAAGTGCTTAGATAAATTTTGAGCCTTTTAAAGGATTCATATTTACCTCATTTTTAATAATTCAATTAAAACTCATTATATTCGCATTTCATTTTATGATCATGCAAAAAATTAAAATCTCGATTTTAGTAGCTATAGTAGCACTATTTTCAAACTGTTCAGATAAATCAACATCTGCGCAAGTCCAACTTACAACGTTTAAAGATAGCTTAAGCTACAGTTTTGGTGCCCTATTGGCAGAACAAATTAAGCCACAGCTAGAAGATATCGATATAGCCATGGTTACCGCGGCATTTAGAGAAGCCCTAAGCGATACCAGCCAACTGACTATGGAGCAATGTCAACAAGTATATATGGCCTTCAATGAGAGAAAAACAGAGAGCCTAGCAGAAGAAGGGGTAGCTTTTCTTCAAGAAAATGCCACTAAAGAAGGTGTCCAAACTACAGCCAGTGGCCTTCAATACAAAATTTTACAGGCTGGTACGGGAGAGTTTCCCACCGCTGAAAGTACTGTGACGGTACATTATACCGGTACATTGATAGATGGAACTGTTTTTGACTCTTCTGTCGAGCGCGGTGAGCCTATCTCTTTCCCTTTAAGTGGTGTCATCCCCGGATGGACGGAAGGAGTACAACTCATCAATGTAGGAGGTAAAATTGAACTTACCATTCCTTACGAATTGGGTTATGGAGAAAGAGGGTCAGGTCCCATTCCACCTAGATCTGTATTAATATTTGAAGTCGAACTGATTTCTATCGAAGCCTAAAAATAAACTCATCTAAAGACCCTACTCATTCATTTTGGGTAGGGTTTTTTTATGCTTAAAAAGGGCTATAGCTTAAGATTTTTTCTAGGAATATGGCTGCTGACTCAGGATAAACCCAAATACTGAAAGCAATTCCATACAGGGCGCCATACAAATGGGCTTCGTGGTTGATGTTTTGAGATAAGTTTTTCCCTTGGGTAAAAGAATAAATGAGAAAAATAACTCCCAAGATAAATCCAGGAAAACAAAGTACTGCAAAAAGACATATTTTGTTCAAGGGGGCATAAATGATACTCGCAAATACCATAGCTGAAACTGCTCCAGAGGCTCCTAAGGTATTATATCCAGGCCTATTTTTATTTTTAAAAAATCCTGGCAGATCCGAAACAACAAGGGCAGACAGATAGAAGAAAACAAATACAACGGTCGCATTTGATCCCAAAATATAACCGAAATATTGCTCCACAGCACCACCAAAAAAGTACAGTGTAAACATATTAAACCCCAAATGTGAATAGCCGTCGTGGACGAAACCCGAAGTAATGAGTCTCCAATATTGGCGCCTCTTCATGACCTCATGTGGATTCATCATAAGTTGGACATAAAGATTCGTATTGTTCTGGGCATAAATACTGACCAATACCGTCAACACAATAATGATTAAATTTAAACTCATCATGTAATTATTTGCTTTTATGTTTATTAACCTTCTCTTTTAATCAAGCTTTTAGCAAAATTATTGAAAACATCAAGGCCTTCTTTATCACAATCAATGGTTTTAAGTAATCTAAAGGCCTCATCAAAATAAGTGTCCATTTTGATTTTTACGAGCTGGGGGATCCCCAAGTCATCAAAAATGTTCTTGACGCCGGCTACTTTCTCCATAGGATCTGCATCCCTCATACTGATCCAGCCATTCAATTGGCTACGCGCATCGGTTCCTGCAAGATCTAAAGCATTGATCATTAAAAATGTTTTTTTATTGGCGATAATGTCACCCCCCACCTGCTTACCTATCTTTTGTTGATCTCCATAAACATCTAACAAATCATCCATCAACTGAAAGCCGAGCCCTAGGTTTTCTCCCACCTCATAGAGTCGCTCTTGATCCTCACGGCCAAAGCCGCCCATTAATCCTCCTAATTCCATACTAAAACCCAATAATACCGCGGTTTTCAACCTAATCATCTTCAAATAATCTGCTTGAGAAACATCGACCATCTGCTCAAAATCCATATCCAATTGCTGACCTTCGCAAACTTCCAAAGCCGTTTCATTAAATCGATCCATGGCCAATAATAAGTAACTGGGATCGATCTTAGTGATGAGTTGATAGGCTTTTACGAACATCGCATCGCCACTTAAGATGGCAGTATTTTGATTCCACTTTTCATGAACTGAGGGCTGACCTCTACGGAGCGGTGCTGCATCCATAATATCATCATGCATCAAGGTGAAATTATGAAACACTTCGACCGCTAAGGCTGGATCTAATGCTTTTGGGTTCTGCGTCCCTCGCAGCTGTGCAGTCAACAAAACCAGCAAAGGTCTAAACCTTTTTCCACCCAAAGCCAATAAGTAGCCAATGGGTTCATAAAGGTTCCGAGGCTGTGCCTTTACCTCTAATTGAACCAAGCGCGTATCAATTGATTTTCTTAAGGTAATTATTGATTCCATTTATTTAATGTGTACTAAATCTGTGATTAAAAAGGGCGCTAAAAAATTTATTACTCCCTACTGTCACCGGTCTAAATTGGCCCTATCCTAAAAAAGATCAAGCAAATCTTTCAAAATAGGTTATTTTTCAACCCAAAGCAAATCTATCGTTCTTCGGTCTATGTCTGTTTTTACCACCTTGACATGAATTTCATCCCCCAAGGAAATTATTTCCCCAGTCCGTCTGCCGACGATCCGATATTGCTTTTCATCGTATTGAAACTGATCATGATCTATATCTGCAATTCTAATCATTCCTTCACATTTGGTGGCACTAATTTCTACAAATAAGCCCCACTCAGTCACTCCTGATACAATTCCATCAAAAGTTTCTCCTAACATTCCGGACATAAATTCAACCTGCTTGAATTTTATGGATGCCCTTTCAGCCTCAGCAGCCCTTTTCTCTCGTTCTGATGAGTGCATGCATTTTTGTTCGATGGCCTCTTTTTCGGGAGGGTTTTTTCCTTCCAAATAATCCCAAAGCAACCTATGAACCATTACATCGGGATACCTGCGAATGGGGGAAGTAAAATGGGTGTAATGCTCAAAGGCCAAGCCAAAATGACCCTTAGGATCTGTGGTGTACCGTGCTTTGGCCATGGACCTGATGGCTATGGACTCCAATATATGCTGTTCTGGCTTACCTTGTATGTCTGCCAATAATTTATTTAGATTTTTAGAGATCCTTCCTTGGGTCAAAAGTTGATGCCCAAACCTACTGGCAAACTTTGAAAAATTATCTAATTTTTCTGGGTCAGGGTCATTATGAACTCGGTATACAAAAGGAAGACTGTCCTCTGGTTGTTTCCCTTTTTTCTTATCAAAAATGAAAGTAGCGACCTCTCTATTGGCCAAGAGCATGAATTCTTCGATCATCTTGTGAGCTTCTTTTCGCTCTTTGGGTATCACTCCCAAAGGCTTCCCTTTCACATCCAATCTGAATTTTACTTCTACTGATTCAAAGTTTACTGCTCCATTGGCGAAACGCTGCTCCCGGATTTTTCCAGCGAGGTCATTGAGGAATAATATTTCCTCTTGATAATCTCCCGCATTACCCTCAATAATTTCTTGGGCATCTTCATAAGCAAATCTTCGATCCGAATAGATGACAGTTCTTCCAAACCACTTATCAAATACTTTTCCTTGATGATTGATTTCAAAAACCGCCGAGAAGGTCAACTTTTCTTCTTTTGGTCGCAATGAGCACAAGCCATTGGACAATTGTTCCGGTAACATGGGGATGGTTCTATCCACTAAATAAACAGAAGTCGCCCGTTCAAAAGCTTCTTTTTCAAGTAACGAATCGGGTGTAACATAATGAGAAACATCCGCTATATGAATCCCTACTTCAACATGCCCATTCTCCAGTTTTTTTACAGATAACGCGTCATCAAAATCTTTGGCATCGTGGGGGTCAATAGTGAACGTGACCTCCTTTCTAAAATCTCTTCGCTTGTTTATTTCCTCTTTTGAGATGGCTACAGGAATGAGCGCTGCCGCTGCTTCTACTTTTTTAGAAAATTCGAAAGGCAGACCATATTCTGCCATAATCGCATGAATCTCGGTATTGTTTTCTCCTGCTTGACCCAAGACATAGGTTATACTTCCAAGGGGACTTTTATTCTCCTTATTGGGCCATTTATCAATTTTTACTAAAACCTTATCGTTATGAGTAGCCTCTTTAAATTTTTGTGGGTAGACCATCACGTCGAAAAAAATATTTCTACTATCCAATACCACAAAACCAAATTTCTGAGATACTTCAAGTCGCCCTACAAATTCATTTTTAGCCCGCTTAACTATAGAAATCACACGCCCCTCGGGTCGTTGACTGGCCTTTGCTGCACTCATAATCTGAATAGTAACGGTATCCCCGTGCATGGCAAAATTCAAGTCTTTGGATTTTACCCAAACATCATCGGGAAGCGATGCCACCATGATATAGGCAAACTTGAGATTGACATGATCAACCGTTCCCTCATAATAAGTGGGTTCTATGGCGGTAATCCATCGCCCATCAGGTCCACGTCGCAAGTGCCCTTCGGATTCCATTTTAAACAACAATTCCTTTACAAACTCTTTTGACTTTCCATCCCGTATTCTCAAGTGTTTAACTACTTGACTGAAACTAAACGACTCATTGGGTCTATTTTGAAAATGTAATTTGACCTCTTCCTTGATATTGATTTTGACTCGTGGGATTTTTCCATGAGTACTTGATGATTTCTTTTTTCTAGACATATGTTATTGATCAACACGCGTAATATTCTCTTTCTTGACCACGGGCAAACCTTTCAATTTTAAATAAACTTGAGCTGTGGCAATCACATCTCCTTGACAATAATTCACAATCTCCATGAGACCCTGATTATCACTGTAATATACCTTATTGACTTGAGAACCATCAATATTTGATTTACTCGAATCGATATTAAATAAGGACGTCAATAAATCTAAAGACGTATAATTTTTTTTGTCCCCAAACTTCCAGAGGTCCATGGTGTCGATATGCTGTACTTCCCATGGCTTTTTTCCTGATAAATTTAAGGCTTGAGGAATGGATACTTCGTTGATAATCATGCGTCGACACAGAAAAGGAAAATCAAATTCTTTTCCATTATGGCCACATAATTTTAAATACTGTTGATTGAACTTTGTCTCTAAAAATACTTTAAACACATATAGCAATTTTGCCTCATCATGATCTTGAAAGGAAGTAACCCGTAGTGCAACCTCCCCCTCAACTTCATAAAATATCCCCACGGCGATGACAATGATTTTTCCAAATTCAGCAAAAATTCCTGCTTTTTCAAAATACAAATCGCTCGCTGATTTTTCATCATCATTGCGCAACTGAAGGGCTTTTCTTTCCCAATGATGTCGCAAATTTTCAGGTAGTGTCTCAAAACTTGAGGATACACTCACCGTTTCAATATCAATGATCAATAAGTTTTTTAATTCCGAATTCATAAATGCAATACTCCTTTTAGTTTGAGCTCTTCAATGTAGCTTAGGTGGGAAGCATTGATCGACGAAGGTAAATAGATATATTTCTTATCATAAATTTGTGCCCCAATGTAGAAACTAATCCAAAATTCATTGATAAAATGAAAAACATCAGGACTTATGGATTCAATTAAGGCCAAAGATCCCGCTTCTAAATGGGGAATGGCATGACGCAATAATGAAGTTTTTTGATCTCCATTGTACCCCTTAGAGGTAACTAAAATAGTTTCTAAATTGTTCTTATTCCTGTTGATTAAATAAACTTGCCATAAGTCATTTCCATCTGACGGCACAATGGCCATAACGACTTGCTCTACGGGTAAATAAAGAATATCTTTTTTCATCAAGATACAAAATTAGTCAAAAGGGTTTCGAAGTAAACAAGAGTGTAGTTTGTTAAATTAATGATTCGATAAACATAATGCTATCAGATCATCAACTATTGTTCTTAATTGACTCCTAATTAACTATTCCATTGCAGGAGAATCCTCTTTCCATTGCATTTGAAAAAGTTCTGAAATATGTTGACGCAATCTATCTTCGACTTCATTCAGCGCTATAAGTCTCCCTAGTTCTTGATGCATTGACGTAACCGCTTTATCATCAATACCACAAGGAATAATGTTTTTGAAATACTCAAGATCTACATTTACATTTAAAGCCAGTCCATGCATGGTTACCCATCTACTCGACTTGACGCCAAAGGCACATATTTTTCTTGCTTTTTGAGGGTCATTTACATCCAACCAAACTCCCGTCAATCCTTCAATTCTTCCAGTTACCATATCATAAGAGGCTAAAGTTCGAATCACCGCCTCCTCCAAAAACCTCAGATATTTGTGAATATCAGTAAAAAAATTATCCAAATCTAGAATTGGATATCCTACAATTTGACCGGGCCCATGATAAGTGATGTCACCTCCTCGGCTGATACGGTGATAGGTCGCTTCCTTTTCAAGCAGTCCCTCTTTATCTAATAGCAAATGATCCTCTTTCCCACTTTTACCTAATGTATAAACGTGAGGATGATACAAGAAAAGCAAATAGTTGGGCGTAATTTCTTGGGCGTCTGGGGGTTGATTTCTATTTTTAATTTTTAAATCTATGGTCTTCTTGAATAGCTTTTCTTGATAATCAAGCGCCTTCTGATAATCAAGTAATCCCAAATGCCGAAATTCTACAACTTTATTTTGCATTATGCGATATAGGTTTCCAAAAGTATAACTTCAGCATCCGCTTTAATTTCATAAGTTGATAAGATAGCAGGTATCAAAACCGTTTCCCCTTTTACTAAAAGAGTCTCTTCATCACCATTAACTATTTTAGCTGAGCCCTCAACACACATATATATTTTGAATCCTGCTATTTGAGGTGCCTTTAATGTTTTTTTATCGGTTAAGCTCAGTTTGTTCGTCACAAAGTAAGGACATGTAACCAATGAGACCCGTTTATTGGATTCCTCATCATAGCTGGTTTTATAATTTGATTGATAGGTGTAGTCGATGGCTTTCAATGATTCTTCAATGTGTAAGTCCCGCTCATTTCCTTGATCATCTGTACGGCCAAAATCATGAATTCGATAGGTGATATCTGAGGTTTGCTGTATTTCAGCAATTAACAACCCTTTTCCAATGGTATGTATCCGACCTGCAGGTAAGAAAAAAACATCCCCTTTGGCTACTTGCTCTTGATTCAGAATTTCCATTAAATTTCCTGATTCAAACTTCTTTAAATACTCCCCTTGAGACATTGGTCGATTAAAACCGGTAATCAGTGAGGCCTTTGGATCCGCTTGCAACACATACCACATTTCAGTTTTACCCAAGCCTTGATGCTGTTTTTTGGCCAATGCATCATCTGGATGCACTTGAATTGAAAGATCCTGATTTGCATCAATAAATTTGATCAACAAAGGGAAGTCTGTACCGAATTTCTCATATAATTTTACCCCCATAATGGCAGCCCCGTGTTGTACTAATAGCGATTTAAAATCCTGACCTCTCCAAAGACCATTACTAACCACAGAGATGTCTCCAGGTACTGCAGAAAGCTCCCAAGTCTCCCCGCAATTAGGCAAGTCGCCGTAATCTTTATTTAGGAGATTTTTAATCTTATTTCCACCCCAAATCTTATCTTTATATATGGTTTTAAATTTTAATGGATACGCCATAAAGAATCTTCATTTTAGAAAACAAAGTTAAAGGAAAATTAGGGGAAGCCTTAGCCAAAGAACATCTAGAATCTGTAGGCATAAAAATTATAGAAGAAAACTATCGTTATAAGCGGGGTGAAATAGATTTAATTGGGATCTCATCCAACCAACTATTGGTTTTTATTGAAGTGAAGTATTGGAAAAATGATAGTTACGGAAACCCTGAAGATTTTGTTTCTAAAAGACAAAAGAAAAATATTATCCAAACTGCCGATGCTTATATTCACCAAATCCATTGGAAAAAAGACATCCGGTTTGATATCATCAGTATTTTGGTCTCAGATGAAACGATTACCCATCTTCAAGATGCTTTTTATTGATACGCTAATGGTATTCGAAGGAGCCCATAGCCGTTTGTATAAGCAGCTCTTTGGTAGGCGCTGCCTCTACATGTCCCACCACTTGTGCCTGAACATTGAAAGATTCTGAAATTTCAATAAGGTCATCAACTACTTCTTCGGGAACATAAAGCTCAAATCTATGACCCATATTAAATACCTGATACATTTCACGCCAACTCGTAGTACTCTCGTTTTGAATTAAGGAAAATAAAGGAGGTACTTCAAAAAGATTATTTTTAATGATTTTTAATTGGTCAACAAAATGCAAAATCTTGGTTTGGCCACCTCCACTACAATGGATCATTCCATGAATTTGATCATGGTGCTCAGTTAAAATGGCCTTAATGATGGGAGCATACGTACGGGTAGGAGACAATACCAGTTTTCCTGCATCCAAACTCGTATTTTTTACCGGATCTGTGAGGCGTTTGGATCCACTGAAAATTAGATCCATCGGTACCGATGGATCAAAAGCTTCAGGATATTTTGATTGGTAAACCTTTGAAAACACATCATGTCGCGCTGAGGTAAGGCCATTGCTTCCCATGCCTCCATTATAGGCTGACTCATAGCTCGCCTGACCAAAAGCAGAAAGACCTACGATAACATCGCCCGGGGCAATGTGGCCGTTATCAATAACTTTACTCCTGGGCATTCTTGCCGTCACGGTACTATCCACAATAAGGGTTCGAACCAAGTCTCCTACATCGGCCGTTTCACCACCTGTTGAAATGATATCAATCCCTTGATTTCTCAACATTTCTAGCACTTCTTCTGTCCCCTCTATTATTGCAGCAATTACCTCCCCGGGTATTTTATTTTTGTTCCTACCGATGGTGCTTGATAACAAAATATTTTCAGTACAGCCCACGCACAGCAGATCATCTGTATTCATGACCACCGCATCTTGAGCAATTCCTTTCCAAACAGACATATCTCCTGTTTCTTTCCAGTACATATAAGCCAGAGAAGACTTAGTCCCTGCCCCATCTGCGTGCATTATGGCACAGTAATCCTCATTTTTTGTTAGCAGATCAGGGACTATTTTGCAAAAAGATTTAGGGAAAAGGCCCTTATCTATATGTGCAATCGCCCTGTGAACATCTTCTTTGACGGCTGAAACTCCTCGTTGTGCGTACCTATCAGACATGGTATATTTTATAAACTGCAAATATCGCTACTTAAATTGAATCATGGTACCTATTGCGCTAATCATTATTGACAGTCCCACAACCAATACCAAAGCTAGAGATAATCCATACTGCTCTGAGATAAAACCAATGATCGGAGGCCCTATAAAAAATCCTATATAGCTTATGGTTGATACTACCGCAATGGCCGATTCTGCCGTGTATCCTGGTTCATTAGCTGCAGAAGAATACAAAATGGGGACAATACATGAAAACCCTAACCCCACTAGAGAAAATCCCACAATGGCTGCCCACGGATCGTGTAAGATCAAAAGGGCTGACATACTGAGGGCTGATAAAAGGCCCCCACCTATAACTAGGTTTTTCTTACCAAACTTTAGAATAAGCATATCCCCCGTAAACCTGCCTATTGCCATGAACATGGCGTAACCTGCATAAGCCATCCCTACCAGATAAGGGTCACTTTTCAGTGTCTCACGCAGGTAAACCGCACTCCAGTCTGCAATGGCTCCCTCGTTTAAAAAAATACTAAAAGCAGCTAACGAAATGGCTAAAAGTGCCATATTGGGCTTTTGGAATCCTTTCTTTTGCCCAGGGCTAGGCAATGTGTCAAACATCTGTATTATCTTAGGGCTCAATAATAGAGGGATCAGTACCGCCAGAGAAATCATTAATAAATGGGGTCGCAGAGCAATATTCAAGCCTGCGATGACACTTCCCATTGCAGCTCCCATCATCGCACCTAAACTCCACATCCCATGACAAGTAGACATAATAGGCCTTTCTAATTTTTTTTCAACTCTATTAGCAGCGGCATTGATAACCACCCCCATCAAGCCCTCAGTAATCCCTAAATATATCAAGCAAGCCAAGAGGCTATTAAATGAGGTTATGTTGGCCAACATTACTGGAGAAAGAAGAAAAAGAGCAGAAAAAAGATACAAGGAACGCCCAAGACCCATCAAAGAAACAAGCCAATCAGTAAAAGGCATGACCAAGATAGATCCCAAGGGTGCTCCTAGGAGTCCCATGCCCAAAGCCGCATCTGTCAGCCATAGACTCTCTTTTATATCCGGTATTCTGGCCACCCAATTTCCAAACACAAAACTGTTGGCAACAAAAAGTAATCCCAGAACGCGACTGTAGGTATTATAAAAGTAAAATTTAACATGAAAGAAGAGTGAGGTCATATAAATAAAATAAGACCCGTGCAACGAATCGGTGGATCATCGCTATTCATTATCCTGATCATTATCGAAGAATCGCTCATATTCATCTACAGATTCCTCTTCTGCTTCAATCTCCTGAAAATCATATTTCAATACTTTAAATTCGGTACGCCGATTAATCTGATGATCTGCTTCTGTTTGCGCATTTTCAATAATTAATTTTGACTCCCCGTAACCTTTGGCCAAAACTCTTTTCGACTGAATGCCGCGACCAATCAAGTAGTCAACTGCTGATTTGGCTCGTCGCTGCGATAAATCTAAATTATAAACATCCGTATTCCTGTCATCAGTATGAGAGCCTAATTCAATATAAATCTCAGGATTATCTTCCAAAATCAGCACTAAGCTATCAAGCATAAAAGCTGCATCTGTACGTATTTCGGCTTTATCTAAATCGTAATAAATATTATTGAGCACAATGGTTTTCTCAATCACGATTTGATCTAATTCAACATCCAAATCAAAGGTAATATCGGTCTGAAATTGGGTAAGCGTATCTCTTCGAATACTTCTACCAACAGTAGAAAATGCTTTTCTAGCAGAAAAATAAGTAGGCTTTTCAACCCTAATATTGTAATTTTCCTTTGCATAAACTCGAAACTTATACGCACCATCTTCTCGAGTAAAAAATTCATCCAATATTTGACCATCTTCTGAAATCAAAGAAACCTTCGTATTTGATACCGTAATAGCCGCTCCACCATCATCCTTGGTCAGGGTATTCCCCGTTAAAAAATAATTGATGATTTTCAAATCAGGATCATCGTTAACAAAAGTATAAATGTCATCATCCCCTTTCCCTCCCGGTCTATTTGAAGAAAAGAAGCCTCGGCTAAGATTGTATTCATAAAATCCAAAATCATCAGCAGAAGAATTCATCGGGGCCCCTAAGTTTTCTATAATCATAGAGCCTCCCATCCTCGTCGCCTTAAAGACATCAAGGTTACCAAAGCCAGGTTGACCATCCGAAGAAAAATACAAGACCCCTGATTCGGAAATAAAGGGAAACATCTCATTGCCTGGCGTATTGATTTCCGGTCCTAAGTTTCGCACATCTACCCATCTTCCTCTTCGATCTAATTGTGCAGAATAAAGATCTGCACCTCCAAAGCCCCCTGTTCTATTAGAGGCAAAATACAAAGTATTCCCTTCCTTGTTTAGTGCCGGAGTACCATCATAGGCATTGGGGTCATTAAGGTTAAGAGCCTTTGGAGTTCCCCACTTACCATTGCGGTATCGGGCAGCAAAAATATTGACCTCAAGTGTCCCACTGGCCTTTCCGGAATTGCCTTTTGCGAATAATAGGTACTTCCCATTAGCAGCTAAAGCAAGCGATCCCTCGTTGACCAAGGGGTTATTGATGATAGGATCTAATGGAGTCAAGGTTCTTACAGCTACTTTGGCACCCTTCGTCTCCACACTGTAGATATCGGTAAAGGGGGTTCCTGTGCTTTTATATATTTTACCCCCATCGCGATTAGAAGTGAAATAAAGCCTCCCATTTTGAAAAACAGGTCCATATTCTGCTCCTGAGGTATTAATTTCCTCCAAATTCTTGATTCTAAAAAAAGTTTCGGCTCCATACATGTCATCCAAGGAGGAAAGCCCATCTATTTCGTAGGTGATTAATTGAAAAATCAACTCGTCCTTGACTTTAGGCAAAACATCACTTAAAACTTCACGAGCCTCATCATACTTTTGATTGGCTTTTAAGGAACGAGCATAGTAATAAAAAGCATCATCTTGATTAATCCCTAACTTTAGAGCTGAAGCGTAGAACGGTTCGGCATTTTTGATTCTATTGGAAAGTCGATAAGCTTCAGCGATCTGATAGTTAGTTACACCATCATTAGTTTTCATATACTTCCCGTATTTGGCGATTATACCGTCATAATCCCCTTTAATTAATTGGATAGCAGGAGAACTACAACCACTCATTAAAAACAAAATTAAAAGCTTATAAAAAAATCTCATTATCAAAATACCTTGATAAAACTAAAACGAAAAAAAATAAAAAATGTTCCCTTTTTTCGATAAATTATTTCTTGGAAATTTATGTAAAATATTTTTTGCACCAAGACTGATCAACACTTTGATGCCATGATTTTTTAAACTCTGCTACACTGGAAACAGCATTATTTAAGATGATATCTTCTGCCTTGATTTTATCAGAAGCTATGGCTTTTTTTATTTTACTTAAATTAAGTATCCTTATCTCTTGATCAATCATGAATCCGATCTGGGTCCGATCCAACAAAGAAACGCCATAAGTTTGTTCTAATGATTTCATAAAAGCAACAGATGTATCGATACTACAACCACTTGCACCATGAGATGACTCGTCCACCGAAAGGACAATAATCTGATCATAATACAGGGCATAAGCAGGTTTTAATTCGGTTCCATGCGCCACCCAAGACGCTAAAAATTCTTGTAACGAGGAATTGATAGCTTCTAATTCTGACGGTATAAATTTTCGATTGCACTGATATACCCACAATCGGGCATCATCAGGCATTTGATCAAAGTAATTGTTCATAAGGCTAAATTAAAACACAAAGTTAGGCCTTAAGTTTGAATAAATTAGAGCCCCTCAGATTCGGCAATAAGTTCTGCCAAATCTTGCACCTGTACAGACCCTTCTTTTTCTTTATTTTTTACCCCGTCACTCATCATGGTCATACAAAACGGGCAGGCCACAGCTATGGTGTCTGCCTGTGTCTCTAATGCTTCTTCGGTACGTTCAATATTGACTTCTTTATTCCCTTTTTCTGCATCTTTAAACATCTGTCCGCCTCCCGCTCCACAGCAAAGCCCTTTGGTTTTACATCTTTTCATTTCAACCAATTCCGCATCGAGGGCTTCCAATACCTTTCGCGGCGCCTCATAAATATTATTGGCTCTCCCCAAATAACAAGAATCATGAAAAGTTATTTTTCTCCCTTTGAAAGCGGTTTTTACTCCCTTTTGAATAACTTTCCCTTCATCTATAAGCTGTTGCAAATAGGTAGAATGATGGACTACTTGATAATTTCCCCCCAGTTCAGGATATTCATTCTTTAAGGTATTGAAACAATGCGGACAAGCGGTTACAATCGTTTTGATACCATAACCATTCAAAACTTGAATATTGGCTATCGCCTGCATCTGATAGAGAAAGTCATTTCCCGCCCTACGGGCTGGGTCTCCCGTGCAAGTCTCCTCAGGACCTAAAACGGCAAAGTCTACCCCAACCTTATTTAATATTTTGACAAATGCCTTAGTGACATTTTTATAACGCTCATCAAATGATCCCGCACAACCCACCCAAAATAAAATTTCAGGAACCTTTCCCTCGACAGCCAATGCTGCAACTGTTGGTATCTTTATATCCATCTTAAACTTTAATTATTTATCATTTTTTAACTCTTCTGACCAATTGAAACGATCTTGCGGAGAAAATTTCCATGGGGCAGCATTCGTTTCTACGTTCTGAAACATGGCATTCCACGAAGCCGGTGATCCAGAGGCTTCCATTGCCTCATACCTCCTGAGCTGTAGAATGATGTCTAGAGGATTGATCAAGACTGGACAAGCCTCTACGCACGCATTGCAGCTGGTACAAGCATTGATCTCCTCTTTGCTTATAAAGCCTCCCAATAAGAATTTTTCATCATGAACCTTGGCATCCGACCTGCTCTTTCCAATTTCTTCCATACGATCCCTAGTATCCATCATTATTTTTCTGGGGCTCAACTTTTTCCCGGTAAGATTCGCTGGACATTCAGCAGTACAACGCCCGCATTCAGTACAAGTATATGCATCCATTAAATTTTTTCGACTGAGATCACTGACATCACGTGCCCCAAATTTGAAGCCTTCCAGCGGCGGCGTTGTCTCCCCTTCAACGGGTATGCCCAACATCATTTTAACCTCAGAGGTGATCTCAGGCATCGGTTCCATGGCCCCTTCGGGTGTCAGCTTAGAAAAGTAGGTGTTGGGGAAGGCCATGAAGATATGCAAATGCTTCGAATAGGTTACATACAAGGCAAAACCAAAAATGCCCACGATATGAAACCACCAGGCCATTCTTTCAATGATAACCAGCGTACTGGGAAGGTATCCATCAAAGATCGGCATAAGCCATGAACTCACTAAAAATGATCCCGTCAGAGGATACGCGGCATTGCCCATCCCTTGCAGAAGCTGGTCTGTAGCATTCATGGAAAGTATAGCGCCCATAAGGATAATTTCAATGACTAAGATAAGATTACCATCTAAAGAAGCCCATCCTTTCATTTCAGGCTTTTGAAAACGCGCTACCTGGATTACATTTCTACGGAGCAAGAATAAGACGCAAGAAAAGATTACCCCTATGGCCAGAATTTCAAAAAATGAAATCAAGGGGGCATAAAAATCTGACAATAACGACGTAAAGATTCTATGACTCCCTAAAACCCCATCTAAAATAATCTCTAATACTTCAATATTAATCAATACAAACCCAACATATATTAATAAATGCAATACCGCTGGGACAGGTTTTTTAAACATCTTCTTTTGTCCTAAGGCAATCAATAATACATTTTTCCATCGTTGCCTCTTATTCCCAACTACTTTTTTTGGCCGCCCCAAAGCGATGTTTAATCTGATGAAATTGACCCTCTTTGCAATAAAAAAGACGAATATTCCTAAGATCACCGTGAAAATAACTTGTGAAATTATGCTCATAATATTTTTTTGATAAGATTAATCATTCAAATTACTTGCAACGTTCATATATTTTTCTACTTTTGCAACCACTTTTTAAGGTGCTATAGCTCAGTTGGTAGAGCATCGGACTGAAAATCCGTGAGTCGGTGGTTCGAATCCACCTAGCACCACTCAAACCCACTCAAATGATTCGGTTTTTTTGTTACTAAGTTATGTATAATTGCTTATGTTATGCATGCATACATAAATTTTATTTCAAGACATTTAAACAAATACTTTTTGAAATAAGAAAGGCCTCATGGCGCTAGTTTTCAGTGGGAATCGAATGAGAAGCACTACATATGAGTACCTGTTAATGGCGGATTAATCCGTTCGCATGGAGAACTTACCCTTTAAATTTCCTATCTCTTTGGGATGTAGGTGCCGCCATTTACCTCTAGATAAATTTTGCTTGGTCAGGTTTCCAAACATGACACGATCTAATTTCAGCACTTCATATCCATATTTTTCAAAAATTCTTCTGACAATTCTATTTTTCCCAATATGAATTTCAATGCCTAACCTTTTACGATCATCCGTCAAAATCGCCAAATGGTCTACGAATGCCAAACCATCTTCTAGATGAACACCCATCGTAATTTCATTATAATGCGCTTCAATAATGGGCTTATCTAACTCGAGTTGATAGATTTTTTTTATTTTATATTTGGGGTGGGTCAGTCTCTTGGCTAAATCACCATCATTGGTAAACAACAACAATCCTGTAGTATGCCGGTCTAAACGGCCTATTGGATAAATTCTCTCCACACAAGCCTTTTCTATGAGGGTCATAACAGTTCTTCGATTTTGTGGATCTTGCGTTGTTGTGATGAAATCTTTGGGCTTGTTCAACAACACGTATTGAAGCTTTTCTGATTGAATGATTTTTTTTAGATAGGTAATCTTATCGGTCGGCATTATCTTGGTTCCTAAGACCTGAACTACCTGATCATTGACCGTTATTTTACCACTTAAAATCAATTGATCAGCATCACGCCTCGAACAAATCCCCGCATTTGCAATGAACTTATTAAGTCTAATTTCTACTGCTTCAGTAGTCTGAATTATTTTTTTTTTCATTCTTATTGATTTTCGCCTATGGTGTTCTCATCCATAGAGAAATCCTTTGGGGTGGGTAATTCTTTCAAATCATTAATACCAAAATAATCCATGAATTTTGGACTGGTTACATACAAAAGGGGACGACCGACCGTTTCCGCCTTTCCTTTGACCAAAATCAATTCTTTTTCCAACAATCTGGTCACACTGTAATCACAATTGACTCCCCTAATATTTTCCATTTCGGAACGTGTGACCGGTTGTTTGTATGCGATAATTGCCAGCGTTTCTAGCGCTGAATTAGACAACCTTTTTTTAGACTGTCTTTTGAGCAAAATACCAATACTCGATTCATAAGCCGGCTTGGTTAAAAATTGATAACCACCCCCACTTTTAACTAATTCAAAGGAATGCTGCTCGCTTTTATACCTTTGATCTATATTATTAATCCCCTGATGTACCTCTTCCATGGGAACTTGGGCATCAAACATTTCTTTGAGGCAATCCTGTATATCGAACTCAGTAATTGGTTTTGGTGCACAAAAAATAAGGGCTTCGATGTGCTGTGCCAAAAAATTCATTAGCTCTTTTTGAGCTTGGCGGCTATTGAATGCATCGTATGGGGTACCGACATCAACCTTTCTTTTTGAATCAAATTTCCCGTATCTACACAAATACCATAAGTACCATTTTTAATCCTGATCAGGGCATTCTCTAAATTATTAATGAACTTTTGCTGGCGAGCGGCCAATTGATTCATCTGCTCTTTTTCAGCTGTTTCAGCACCATCTTCGAGAGTCTTAACGCCTCCATAAGAACCATCGGTCGTCTCATCAGTACTGTGATTGATAGATCCCATTAAGGTGTTCAGCTCTTCTTTGGCTAACTTCAATTTTTGAAGTATCAAATCCTCAAACTCCTTGAGTTCCTGCTGGGAATATTTACTTTTATCTGACATCTAATTTCATTTAAACTGAAAAAACAAAGCAAATTTAAACTAAATCAAGAATAATTAAAAACATTATTTTCAGACCTAAAAAAGGCCTTGTCGACTAAATTAAAAGAACCTTCTGCTACTTCGGGCGATCAATCTTTAATATCATCTACTCTATTGAGCAGAGAATCTGGGAAATAGCGATTGGATAAGGTGACCATCTCATCTCCTTTAACGAACATATCAATACTGATCTCCTCAGTGTGCTTGAGCCCACAGGTGCCCAATAACTCCAAAACAGCCACGACGGTATTGTGATGGAATCGATAGACCCGCTCTGACTTATCCGTCACAGCCAATCCTTTGGCCAACTCTGCGTCTTGTGTCGCAACGCCCGTAGGACAATCATTGCTGTTACACTTTAACGCTTGAATACAACCCAAGCTAAACATGAAAGCGCGTGCAGAATTACAAATGTCTGCCCCAAGTGCTTTCATTCTCAATATAGAAAAAGCAGTAAGTACTTTACCGCTGGCGATCACCTTAATCTCATCCCTCAATCCATATTTTTTAAGCGTACTTTGCACAAAAATCAATGCCGGCTCTAAAGGAACACCCACCGAATCTGCAAATTCTAGTGGAGCTGCACCGGTACCGCCTTCAGCTCCATCTACAGTGATAAAGTCTGGCCAAATTCCTTCTGATTTCATTACCTCACATAATTCTATAAATTCCTCAGTTCTACCGATACACAACTTAAAACCAATAGGCTTGCCCTCTGACAAGTCTCTCAATTCTTTCACAAAATGAATCAATCCTTTAGCATCATTAAAGTGATTGTGACTAGGGGGAGAAATCACTGTTTTGAATGGCTCAATATCTCGCATTCTGGCGATTTCAAGTGTATTTTTTATTCCAGGTAAGACCCCACCGTGGCCGGGCTTGGCTCCTTGAGACAATTTGATCTCAATCATTTTAACATTGGGAATTGTGGCCTTTTCTCTGAACTTTTTTGGCTCAAATTTACCTTCTTGCGTACGGCATCCAAAATAGCCCGTCCCCAATTGCCAAACTAAATCGCCACCGGGTTCAATATGATAATCCGACAACCCTCCTTCACCTGTATTATGATAAAATTCACCTTTTTTTGCCCCTTTATTAAGGGCTATGATCGCATTTTTACTTAGCGAACCAAAGCTCATTGCAGAAATATTTAAAACAGAAGCACTGTAAGGTTGCTTACAAAGACTGCTCCCCACGGTTACCCTTGGGAATTCCTCCACAGGCTCCTCGGCATAGATAGAATGCCTTAACCCCTCGTAGTGATCATCTAAAATCTCTGCCTGAGTTCCAAAGGGATAGGTGTCATTGACCCCTTTAGCTCTTTTATAAACCAATGCTCGGTGATTACGACTGAACGGTTTGCCATCGGTATTTCGCTCAATGAAATACTGTTGAATTTCTGGTGCAATCAATTCAAACAAGTACCTGAAATAGCCCAAAATTGGGAAATTTTTCAAAATAGCATGCTTTCCTTGCATCGAATTCATCAATCCCACAAGAATGAGTGGCCCTAAAACAGCAAATACCCAAAGAATATTGGAATTGTCTAAAAAAAAGGCCAAAGCACCTACCAAAAGGCTGCTAACTATTGCGAATTTATAAAAAAGGTGTCTCATTATATTGGATTGGTTTCAGTTAATGCCTAAAGTTTAAACTCTTTCGGGAGAAATTATTGAAAATATGAAATTAATTTTTCTGAAAAGTAATAATTTTTAGGGATGGAAACCCACGACGATAGTTTGGTAATGCGTCTGGAAAGATTGCTTAGGCCCATAGGTTTCTAGAACAATCAAATAACTCCTCACTTGGACCGGCCGGCCAGCGGCATCTATTCCATCCCAAATCACTACACCAGCATAGTCTAATAAACTGTTTTGAAATAGCTGTTTAATCAATCTTCCACGATGATCATAGATCATCAGATTTCCATAAGTCCTCGAAAGATTCATTTGATAGAAAATACTACGAAATGAATCATAGGCAGTAGTACGGGATCCTGGGATAAAAAATTTAGGCGCTACTCGTAATGAGGTAGAGCCCATAGAAGAACTCCTGAACTGACTGTTTTGATAGCCTGGAGTGGTAAAATTCGAGGTACTGGCAGCAGAATACCAATTCCCCAAAATACTTCCTGACATTTCCTGTGACAATTGTTCTAACGAGATCCCTTCAGTACTGGCAAGTAAAGAGGAATACAGTTCATCTCCGTAATTCATGACATCGATCAAGGTATCACGCCGTAAAAAAAGCATCTCCCCTTCATTGGGCATGATAGGTAAGGCAAATTCAAATAACGTATTCAAAGATGTTTGCGGAAATTCTAAAAGATATTTTAAGGTGTCAGATGTGAGTAAAATGTAGGCAAATGGTTCTATTATGATTCCAAAGGGTAGCATTACCTCCTCATTGCCATTGCCAATACGCAATCCATTGAGTGACATGTACCTGCCAGTATGATTATAAAGTTCTAAAAAATCTACCCCGCCCGGAACGGGATCGTACAAAATTTCATTGATGACCAATCAAATCTTTCATAAAAAGATCATTTTATTATTTTTGGTAACTAATAAGTTAGAAAAAGCCTACTTGGCTTAAAAAAAGAAGTGAATGAACCTAGCTATTTTTAACTTGAAATGGGCTAGAGATGTTTCAATTGAATAAACCGCCCTCGCAGCCAATAGAACATTCATCTACCCCACTCTCGCGACCTTTGTGCATCTCTTTAAGCAAACACCTCTGCTCAAAATTCCATACTCCCGCATCTGCTGTTAGATTGAAATTCACTATTAGAAAAATCTTTATAAAAACAATATGAGTTGACAGTTCAATGACTGCCTATTTTTTCTACCGGAAAGGTCAAAAAAATTAAATATTATCCTGGCTATTTTAATTTTGGCCTAGAGACCGCTTTCTGTGATCCCAAAAGTTACGTTTGATTGCAGCTAAAAAAAAAAAGCTAAATTTGAGTTCTTAATTTTATCTTTTCATAAGAATTACACCCCCATCAAATTCAAAGAAACAATAAGATAAATTTAAAAATAAGTTACCCATTCATTAATAAAATTATATGAAAATTGCAGTTATCGGTGCTTCTGGATTAGTTGGACAGGAGGTTTTGCGCTTACTTGAAATGAGAAATTTCCCATTTCAAAATTTAATTCCTGTGGCCTCGCCTAAATCTATTGGTAAAATTGTTCAGTGTAAGGACCAATCCTATCGCATCATCGGTATGGAAGATGCGATTGTATTGAAACCTGAAATAGCTATTTTTTCTGCAGGGGGTGGGACTTCTCTAGAATGGGCGCCAAAATTTGCTGAAATTGGCACCGTAGTTATTGACAATTCCTCCGCTTGGAGAATGGACCCAACGAAAAAATTAGTGGTCCCAGAGGTCAATGGACATGTCCTGACGGCAAAAGATAAAATTATAGCAAATCCCAATTGCTCGACCATTCAAATGGTTTTGCCTTTATTGTATTTACATGAACATTATCGAATCAAACGTATTGTCGTAAGTACCTATCAATCTATTACAGGTACAGGTAAGGCAGCTGTGGATCAAATGGAAGATGAACGGGCAGGTATCAAAAACCCTAGAATGGTATATCCACATACCATAGATAAAAATGTGTTGCCCCACATCGATATGTTCCAAGCTAATGGCTATACCAAAGAGGAAATGAAAATGACCCTTGAGACTAAAAAAATCATGAATGATGATCAGATTCAAGTGACCGCTACCTGTGTACGCATACCTACCATAGGTGGGCATTCTGAATCCGTCAATATTGAATTCGAAAAAGATTTTGAACTCGCCAAGGTCCGCGAACTCATTGCCCAAACGCCTGGCTGTATTGTAGCAGATGAGCCAAAAAATAACCTTTACCCCATGCCCATCAGTGCCTATCAAAAAGATGAGGTTTTCATTGGTAGAATTCGTAGAGACGAGAGCCAGAAAAATAGCCTCAATATGTGGATTGTTGCAGATAATTTAAGAAAAGGTGCCGCCACGAATGCTTTGCAAATTGCCGAATATATTGTGGCCCATCAACTGATATAGCATGCCCCTTAACGGTGAATTTTATGACTTTTTAATCAAGAATGAAATTCAACAGTTTATACGTGATCATGAATATGTCGACATCAATACTTTACTGCTCAATCCCCCAAAGCTTATTCAAGCCTGGAAAAAAGAGATAATAGCTCAACTCGTCGCTCGTAAAAAATGCAAAACTAAACTTCCACTTTGGTACCAAACACCAAATATTTATTACCCACCCCCCTTATCGGTTGAGCAGTCCTCCTCTGCCATAACCGCTCAGTATAAAGGGGGATTGGTTGGGGGCAGCGTTCTTTATGACCTTACCGGTGGCATGGGTATTGACTGTATGGCCCTTGCCACACATTTTGATACCTCATCTTACGTCGAGCAAAATAAAGATTTATGTCACCTATTTTCAGTAAATCAAGAACTTTTAGGGCCGGGTAACATCAACATCCAACATGAGTCTGCCGAAGAAGCCTTAGCTCACATAAAAACTTCAGACGTTATATACCTTGATCCAGCACGACGAAACGTTGATCACAAAAAAATATTCCAATTTGATGATTGTACCCCTAATATTAAGCCTTTACTTTCCGAGCTAAGGAAAAAATCACAATCAATCATGATCAAAGCTTCCCCTATGATTGACCTTTCAAAGGGACTACGTGACCTTGGGTCCGTGGCTGAAATACACATCATCAGTGTCCGCAACGAATGTAAGGAAATCATCTTCATCCTCAATAATGAAAGTTACACCCCTCCCACACTATATTGTGTTAATCTAGACAGTCTTCATCCACTCCTGCAAGGAAATTTTACTGAAGAAAAAAGCCTGAGTATTGAATACTGTATACCGAAGAATATTATTTTAGATCCCAATACTTCCATATTAAAAGCAGGTCTGTTCAAAACCATAGGGCATCACTATGGACTTTCCAAAATCGCTATTAATACGCATTTTTATACCTCAGATAAGAAATTAAAAGATTTCCCTGGTAGGCAATTTGAAGTAATCAGTTCCCTAAATAAAAAAAACATTAAAAAATTACTCCCCGCTAGAAAAGCCAACGTAATCACAAAAAATTATCCGATCTCCGCTGGGGAGCTCAAAAGCCAATGGGGCCTAAATGATGGTGGAAATTATTTTATCTTAGGGTTTAGAAATCAAGAAAACGAGGCCCAATGTTGGCTGACAAAAAAAATAGATTAACCCATAAACTGATCTTGCCATAAAATTTTAAGCACCTTCCTTTACTCGGAACAAAGACTATTAATATTTAGTCTTTAGTCAGTATTAATTTTAGTGTAACTTTTTGAAAAAATCATCCCATCTTTTTGGAAAAGATGGGCATTGGTTTTAAATTCTTTATCTAAAATTAATGTATTTAAGGGTGCCAGTTGACGTGCCGCTATGCGTGTGCTCATCCCAAAAAAGACATACATTAATTTGATTAATTGCTTACTCCACCAGTTAGTACACTGAAAGTCTGAAACAAAAAGAGTCCCCTTTTTTTTCAGTATCCTCGCTATTTTATCCAGCACTTCTCCCAATTGAAAAGGGGTGAATACATCGAGAAAAAAAGGACATATTACTATGTGAGTGCTTTCATCCTCCAACGCATATTCTAAGAAATCTGCACAAATAAACTGTACGTTAGCAAAAGTCGAAGTCTGGGCTAATTTGATCATCTTAGCAGACTTTTCAATGAATATGACGCGATCTACATGCGTCAACTGTTTTAAAATCTTACCAGATCCTCCCCCTAATACCACTACGGTATCTAATTTATTTAGGGTCTCCAACCACTGGATACTCGCTTGATAAAGTCTTTCTCCAAAAATGAGTTTTGCCATAAAGTCATAACACCACGCAATCCCATCAAAGTCATTTTCCTTCACCATAAAAAGATCAAAGGATAAAAAAATATGGCATCGGCATAAATACGATAGCGCTCGGCCAACACAAACCAATCCGGCCGCAATAAGATGATTGCAAGTTGCAGAGAAGAAAATAGATATATAATCTCTAAATGCATAAAATAAGGGTGATAATAAGCGATAATGATAATAGATAGTGCTGAAATAATGAGTAAGCCTCCCAGTAATTGGGACGTGCGTCTTTTGCCCATCGACAAAGACAAAGACCCAAATTCATTAAAGCGATCTTCCTCCAATTCAAACGTCGAAATTAAAACAATGTTGACAAAAGCCAATAATGCAAGTTGCATCGAAAGAAGTCCATGTATTCCCTCTAGTTGGTCCATTTGAATGAGAGGAAATAAAAATACTCCTCCACCATAGAGGAGTGCCACGATTATTTCTTTGACTAAAAAAGCTGATAATCCTGCAGATAGGATCAAATATACCAAGCACGTCAATGCAACGAGCAAACCCGATTGGATCAATTCTAGCGGTAAATAAAACAGCAGGTTCAAGCCCAATAGGCCTACAAATAGTGCGGTTACAATAATCGCCTTTTGATTTTTTTTATGAAAGATTCTCCTCGCGCCCTTTTGATGTAATTTATGTCTCACATCACGCTGATGATCTAGCGTATAAATAAGCCAAATACATACCGCCAGAGCCAATGATACTGCGATGGGGACCTCCACATTAAGTTGGTCTCCTATAAAATTAAGAAAGATGACCCCACCCAGCACAATGTCAAGGGAAAGCCATCTTATGTATTTTAAACTTTCCATCATCTCAGTTTTACCTGAAGTTCGGAAATAAATCTTTAAGATTCTTTTGCAAGTGCTTCTGCACCGCCAACAATCTCCAATATTTCCTTTGTAATCGCAGCTTGCCGCGTTCTATTGTAAGTAAGTTTAAGTTCCTTCAAGAGCTCACCTGCATTATCTGTAGCTTGTCCCATGGCGGTCATCCGTGCTCCATGTTCGGAAGCATTGGATTCTAACAATCCTTTATAAAATTGTATTTTCAGAGACTTAGGAATAATCTCATTGAAAATGAATGCTTCATTTGGCTCAGCGATAAAGTCAATATTTTGAGCATTGGTTCCCTCTGAAGGCTCTATCGGAAGAATGGGCAAAAACTGCTCATTCCGTATAATCTGAGTGGCCACATTTTTAAATTCATTGAAGATGATCTCTATTTGATCATATTCTTGAGATACGAAAGACTTCATGGTATGCTCTGCGGCGGCACGCACATGATCGAAATCAAGTGAGTTAAAAAGATCATAATAAGTATCTATGATCGAATAACCCCTTTTCTTATAGTATTCAAAAGCTCTTTTACCTATTGGAAGAATGTGTAAATTGCCCGAAGCTTGAATATGACTGTATTTTTCGGCAATTAAACTGCGGGTATGCTTAAAAATATTACTATTAAACGCACCACACAATCCTCTATCAGAACTGATCACGACTAGAAGTACCGAATTGACATCACGTTCCTGCCCATAAGGATTGTCTACGGATTGGGTATCAACGGCACTCGAAACGTTCTGCATAACTCCGTCCAACTTCTCAGCATAGGGACGCATCTGCATGATCCGATCCTGTGCCCTGCGCAACTTGGCTGCCGCAACCATTTTCATGGCTTTGGTGATTTGCTGCGTAGAAGTAACCGATTGAATCCTACCTTTAACTTCTTTTAAATTTGCCATTGACCTCTATTACGCTATGATTTTGGATGCAATGTCTCGGGCTACTTGCTCGATAGCACCCGTCGCCTCGTCAGATAGCTTGCCTGCTTTCAAATCCGCCAAAGCTTTGGCGTGACTCCAAAGCATAGTCGAGGTAAATTCTGCCTGAAACTCTGTGATTTTTTGTTCAGGAACTTTATCTAAAAATCCTTTGGTTGAAGCATATAAAATGGCTACCTGAAGTTCAACCGATACCGGTGAGTATTGTGGTTGCTTAAGTACCTCTTGATTTCTTCTTCCTCGATCAATAACTAGTTTGGTCGCTGCATCTAAATCAGAACCAAACTTTGAAAACGCCTCCAACTCTCTAAATTGAGCCTGATCAAGCTTCAATGTTCCAGAAACTTTTTTCATCGACTTGATCTGTGCCGATCCCCCTACTCTTGATACAGATATTCCCACATTAATCGCTGGACGAATACCCGAATTAAATAAATTGGTTTCTAAGAAGATCTGACCATCTGTAATCGAAATTACATTGGTAGGTATATAGGCTGAAACGTCACCTGCCTGCGTCTCAATTATGGGCAATGCGGTCAGGGATCCCCCTCCTTTTACAATTCCTTTTAATGATTCTGGCAAATCATTCATTTGGGCCGCGATCTCATCATTATTGATGACTTTAGCTGCACGTTCTAGTAAACGAGAATGCAAATAAAATACATCCCCTGGATACGCTTCTCTACCTGGAGGTCTTCGAAGTAAAAGCGAGACTTCCCGATAAGAAACAGCTTGCTTGGAAAGATCGTCATATATGACCAGCGCAGGTCGTCCTGTATCACGAAAAAACTCACCTATGGCTGCTCCCGTGAATGGTGCGAAAAATTGCATTGGTGCCGGATCAGCTGCTGAAGCATTGACAATGACCGTATAATTCATTGCCCCGTTCTTCTCGAGCGCAGAATAAATCCCGGCTACTGTTGATGCCTTCTGACCTACGGCAACGTAGATACAATATACAGGCTCACCTTTCTCGTAAAATTCTTTCTGATTGATAATCGTATCAATGGCCACGGCAGTCTTACCCGTCTGGCGATCTCCAATAATTAATTCTCTTTGACCTCTACCGATAGGGATCATGGCATCAATCGCTTTTATCCCTGTTTGTAAAGGCTCACTTACGGGCTGTCTAAAGATCACCCCAGGCGCCTTCCTCTCGATCGGCATTTCATAAAGATCACCTGTAATCTCTCCCTTACCATCGATCGGTTTGCCTAAGGTATCAACTACACGTCCTATCACACCGTCACCTACTTCCACAGAACCAATGCGGCCAGTTCTTTTGACGGTATCACCTTCTTTAACCCCACTAGACTCTCCCAATAAAACCGCACCCACATTATCTTCTTCCAAATTTAAGACCAATGCATTCAGTCCATTCTCTAGTTCTAATAACTCACCTGCTTGGGCATTAGATAATCCATAGATTCGGGCGACACCATCACCTACTTGAAGGACGGTACCTACTTCTTCTAACTCCGCTTCTGACTTGAAATTTGAGAGTTGCTCTCTTAAAATTGCTGAAACCTCATCGGGTCTGACATCTGCCATATTACTAATTTTTATAGCCTAAAAGACTAATTTTATGATTATTTACTTTCTTGATCAAATTTTAATTTCAATTTATTCAGAGCTCCTTTGACACTTTGGTCGATCTGACGATCATCCATGGTCAAAATATAACCCCCAATAATATTTTTCTCAACTTCCGCGGTTAATAAAGGCTTTTTGCCGGAAATCTTTTTTACCAACGCTTCCACAGAGGATTTTAATGTCGTTGTTAAGGCCACAGTCGTCATTACATGTGCCGGCTGAAAACCTCGCGCTTCATTAAATGCATTGATAAATTCTTGGGCAATCTGAGGCAAAATTTTCTCCCTATTTTTACGCACGATGAGATTGAACATCGCTAGGGTTAATTTTGAAACCTTGCCTTCAAATATTTTTACCAGAATCTCTCCTTTTTTTAGATGAGGAATAACTGGGCTTTTAAGCATATTCAGGAAAGCCATATTTCCTTTACAAACAGCTAGGAACTGCTCCATATCTGATTTCACGATGTCCACTGATTTTTGCTCATCAGCTAACTTAAGCAATGGTGTAGCATAACGTTTGGCTATCCTGCTTTCAGACATATTAATTTACTTTAACTTCTTTTAAAAACTTTTCAACAAGCTGTTGCTGCGATGGGTCATTGTTTAACTTTTCGCGAATTAATTTTTCGGCTATATCTAGTGACAAGGTAGAGACTAAGTTTTTTACTTCTGCCAAAGCTGCATTTTTTTCGCTTTCGATGATACTTTTTGCATCTAAAATCATTTTTTCCGAAATTTTGGAAGTTTCTGATTTCGCATCATCTTTTATTTTATTAGCAACGATGGTAGCATCTTTGAGTAATTGGTCTCGTTGAACCCTTGCTTCTTTTAACACCATTTCATTGTCTGCTTTGATCTGCATCATCTCTTCTCGTGCCAATTCTGCAGATTTAATGGAATCTTCGATCATGGATTCTCTCGTACGAAGTGCCTCAGTCACCGGCTTCCACACAAATACTGCCAATATGGTCAGTACAATTGAGAAAACAACCAACTGCCAAAATAACAAACCGTAATCGGGTATTAAAAGATCCATATTTCTATTTTTTTTGTTCAAAAATAAGGAATTAACCAACACCTAATGTGAATGATTAATTCCTTTGAATTGTTAAGCCGCGGCGGTCCCTGCTGTATAAATTAGGAAACATACGACTACGCCAAATAAGGCTATAACCTCAACTAGAGCTGCAATGACAAGCATAGCTGTTTGGATTTTACCGAAAGCTTCAGGCTGACGTGCCATGGCTTCCATTGCGGATCCTCCGATTTGACCGATACCGATACCAGCGCCTATAGCGACAAGACCCGCACCGATACCAGCGCCCATTACTGCAAACTGCATGTCCATTAACATTGAAAGTAACATATTTATATATTTAAAAAGTGAACATTTCCTTTAATGATGCTCTTCTACCGCCATACCTATATAGAGCGAAGTGAACATCGTAAAAACATATGCTTGTATCGTAGCTACAAGCAATTCTATTATAGTAATCAAAGTAACAATGACCGTACTTCCAAAACCTACCATCCAAGAATGGAATATGAAAGTCAGGCTTACCAAACTCAACACAACAATGTGTCCTGCCGTAATCGAAACAAAAAGTCTCACCATTAAAGAGACTGGCTTGGTAAGGACACCTATAAGCTCTACAGGTAATATGATGGGCCTCAACCACCAAGGCACTCCTGGGGTCCAAAAAATGTGTGACCAATAAGCCTTTTTACCACTAAAGTTAGTAATAAAAAAGGTGCCAAGAGCCAATACGGCGGTAACAGCAATGTTTCCTGTCATGTTGGCTGCTCCTGGTATGAGTCCCAGTAAGTTTCCAAACCAAATGAAAAAAAACAGGGTCAATAGGTAGGGTAAATATTTTTGATAATTATCTCCTATGCTTGGCTTCACCACTTCGTCTCGAATGTATATGATTACTGGCTCGAAAAGGGATTGAATCCCTTTTGGCGCCTTACCTGCATTTTTCTTGTATCCACGAGCAACCGCGAAGAAAATCAACAGCATAATAGAGGCATCTATGAAAATAAATAAAACATTTTTAGTTATTGAAAAGTCGTAAACGGGCTGACCGTCCGCTCTTGATATGTATTCATGTGATAATAAATAACCTTTATAGGCTACTTCTTCATGTGCATTGTTGAAAAAATTACTGGAGGAAAAAATCATCAAACCGTCAGGCTCAGAATACAGGATTATCGGAAGCGGTACGACCACCCCATGAGTAATCTCCCAACCATGGGCATCTTTGATATGGTGATTGATCATATCCCCTGGATTGAAGCCTTCTCCTTCGGAAACATCAGATGCATAGGCTTGCTGAAGGCTGCTCATCGAAAATAAACAAATTAACCCGCACATAATCAGTTCTTTACAAATTTTGAACGCTCCGCTCTTCGTCATGTTTTTTTTTTCACCACTCAATTTCGCTGCAAGTTAAACCATACGTAGCGTAATTCAAATACAAGGTGCGCCAAATAAAGGACAATTATTTCGAAGGACAAAAGCTGAAAATTTTGATCCTTAATGAGTAAAAAAAATATCAATAAAAGAACAGCAGTCAACAATCTAAAAACCGTAGCACCTAAAAAATAGACTACGGATGTATCTACTTTTTTTCGGGCCTTAACAAACAGCCAAGACATAATCATGGATTGAATAAAGAAAAATCCAATAATTCCCGGGGAATCTCGATGCAATGGGAAGGGTAACTGCTCTTCAAATGTCCAAAGAATAGTAAAAACGATACTGAGCGCGACCGATTGGTAGAAAAACTTCATTTTGAAGTCTTCTTAATCAAATACCATAAAGAACCAAAAACACTCAATAGTATCGCCATCACTAAAAAAATAGGCCATTGAAGCTCAAATTTCTGATCAATGAAATTACCTAGCCAAAAAATTGTCAAATTGAAGGTGAAGAGCTGAAGGGACAACCCTGCAAAACTCCCTAAACTTGTTTTAGTATCAGGATTCGGCTTTTTTGAGGAAGGGTACAATTTCTTCTGTCTTCTCTTTTTTTTCTTTTCTGTCTAATTGCTTAGGATCTGAAGGCTCATTAATTACTATTTCCGCGAACTTAACCCCCATTCTACATTTCCCATTAAATTGAGACCCTATTTCTATAACCAGTTTATTAACGGTTAGATCTCCTTTAATGGTAGCCGAAGATTTCAACGTCAGTTGCTCGGCGATTTGAACATTCCCTATTATGGCACCTGCAAACTCTGCATTGTTCGCTAATATATTCCCCTGAATTACGGAGGAAGTCCCTAAGGCCAATTTTGCACGTGTGGTAACATCCCCAATAATTTTCCCTTCTACTCTAACATTTCCATGCGCCTGTAGATTTCCTGTTAAAATAGTGCCTTTACTGATAATATTACTTGAATTACTTGGATCTTCCATATTTTTTTGATTATTCTTATTCCACATATTTTATCTAACATTTACATAATCTTCGGGGTTTACTGCTTGTTCTTTGAACCAAAGCTCAAAATGTAAATGGGGCCCTGAGGTAAGCTCTCCTGTATTACCTATTATAGACACGATTTCACCCGACTCTACAAAATTACCAACACTTTTTAATAATTCCGAATTATGCTTGTAAATAGATATCAAATTACCGCTGTGTTGGATAACCAAAACGTATCCCCCATCTAGCGTCCACGAAGCCATAATAACGATCCCATCTGCCAAGGCCTTGATGGGTTCGTTTTCTTGAGAAACAATATCTATCCCAAAATGATCCTCTTTCGGATCAAAGTTATTGGTGACAATCCCTTCTAAAGGCGTAAAAAATACTATTTCACGTAGTTCATCCTCTGAGCGATTAAAATTAAGAGATACCAAACCTAGATCTGAACTCTCATATTCAGCCCTAAACTGAGAATCCAACGGACTCAGCGCAGGCGACAAATTAATATCTCCCAAGGTAGAAGTGGACAGTACTTTTTTACTTGAAGACAAACTATCCAAATTTTGTCCTTCTAAAATATACTTCACGTTTTGAATATAATTATTTTTGACTTGAACTTCTTTCTGTAAGGAATCCAACATCAGGGTCAAATTCAAAACCTGCCTATTGGCTTCCATTTCTGCATAACGAGGATCAAACCATTGTTTAAGTACCGTATTTACACTTAAAACAGACAAGGTCATTGATAAAATAAATATGAATGCCAACAATAAAATCAATCGGCCATAATTGAAAATAA
>Ga0206128_1000409_pt1 | contig 49736 bp, 53 predicted proteins | sample Helgoland_Spring_7_FD_148601 | JGI IMG/M metagenome (GOLD analysis project Ga0206128, IMG submission 148601) | Pelagic subsurface seawater microbial communities from Kabeltonne, Helgoland, North Sea - Helgoland_Spring_Bloom_20160426_1 | ecosystem: Environmental > Aquatic > Marine > Epipelagic ... | reverse complement strand
CCAAAACCCTGAGTTTGCCAATAAGCACCTGTTTCACTAATATTTTTACCTAGAGTCCAAATAGCTGGCCATGTACCATCACCAAAAGGTAGTTTGGCCCTAACATCAACTCTACCATAAGTAAATGTAAATTTAGAATTTAGACGCGCTGATGTATATTCTTTTGTATATCCTTGATCTGAATAACCCTGACCGTTTGCTATTCGACCCTCAAAAATAGCTTTAATATTAAGGTTTCCGTCTTCAATAAATGAATTTTCAGTTCTGTCAGTATAATGTTGTTGCTCTCCATTATACCAATTTCCGCCAGACGGTATTTGAGTTTGATGAAACCATTTATTAGTGTCAATTGGTCCATTTGTACCGTTAAAATCGTCTGACCATACTAAGACATCGTATACAACATCAATATCGTTAGGATTATTTGGTGGACTAGGTGTATCTCCATTAGTAATATCATCGATAAGATAAGTACCTGGTGTGTTGGTACCTTCATCAACAAAAATAGTTAAGCGTCCATAACTTCCTGAAGCATTAACAGAACTTCCGTCTGAGCTATCTTGAGCATTCGAAAAATCAAAAAATACATCAATCCAATCTGATAACGATGGGACACTAAAAGAAGCTTGTACTTGAACATCAGTATTGTTTGAATCTTCTAATTTTAAAAGAATTGTATGGTCATCTGGATCAAATGAATAAAATCGTAAAGAAAAGACCTTATTATCAGTATCTAAAACCACTGGTTGAGCTAAATTGATAAAAAAACCTTGATATGGATTTGAGCCATCATTGAAAAATTGCCCAACTTGGTTTGCTCCATCCTGAACATCGGGCCGAAATGAAAACCCACTACCATCGAAATATTCAAAAGTATCATCATTAGTCGAAAAATCTAAAGGTATTTGCTGAGAATAAATTGATAGGGTAAATAAAGCAGGTAACAGTAATAGTATTTTTATTTTCATCTTGGGACATTTTTCTCAAAAATAAAGCAGAACTATTAATTGGACAATAAAAACACCTATACAAAACCACTACATATAATTAAAGTTTTCAATTAACTATTAACACTTCAGTTATGCAATTTCGCATTTTGAGAGCTCTCTCTCTAACTTCCTCTTCTGTCCAAGATAATTTAATTAGACATGAGATATTTCGACCTATATAAAAATCAGATTGGGAAAAATTTTGTGTTTTAAGCTCCTCTAAAGCATTCTTTATCTCTGATGATAAAGGATATAATGATTTTGCATCTTTTAAGTGATGCCATTCTCTAATGTAATGCCAGTTATTATCAAAATAATTCCAGCATACATCGATTCCGTTTGATTTAAAAGCCTCTGAAACTTTTCGAGAAATCTCTAAATTTGGTAAAAAGAAACTTAAAAAAGCGCAACTCTCTACTCCACCTTTAGGCACAGTTCTAAATTCTATTTCTGGGATAGTAGCTAGCTCATTTTTTATGATATCAAAATTTCTTTTTTGAATAGCTAAAAACTCTGGAAGACGCTTTACCTGTGCTAAACCAACAGCAGCGTGCAACTCAGAAATTCTAAAATTATATCCCAAAAAGGGATGTGTCTCAGCACCTCTATCATTTCCAATATGGTCATGACCGTGGTCACTGTAATGGTCTGCATTTAAATAATAATCTTTGTTATTAGTTATCACAGCACCACCTTCACCGCAAGTAATCGTTTTTACAAAATCAAAAGAAAAACAGCCAACATCAGCTATACTTCCTAATGATTTACCATTATAAGTGCCACCAATAGCTTGACAAGCGTCTTCGACAAAAATTAAGTTATGGTTATCACAAATAGATTTTAAAGTATCCATATCCCCCATACTTCCGCACATTTGTACAACCATTACTGCTTTAGTATTTTGTGTAATAGCAGCTTCAACCGCTTTTGGATCTAGCGTTAATGTGCTATCTATATCTACTAAAACAGGAATTGCACCGAGCATCATAATCGCCTCAAAACTAGCAACAAAGGTAAACGTAGGCATAATAACCTCGTCTCCTGCTCCAACACCTGCAGAGGCTAATGCAACTGTAACCGCAGCAGTTCCGCTTGAGACTAATTGCACGTGATTGGTATTTAATGTCTTTCGAAGTTCTGACTCTAGTGCTTTTGCTTTCCAATGTCCATTTCGCATACCATCAAAACCATAACGCATTAAAATACCATTATCTAAAACATCATTTACACTTTCACGTTCGGTATCTCCAAAAAGTTCGAATCCTGGCATATTATTTTTTTATTGAATTAATCTCTGATATATAAGATTGAATATCCTTATCATTGAATGTAGTTAATAATGAAGTTGATTTACGAGTTCTTGGTAATATAACTTTAACTGACGGAAATTTTTTATTCGGATTGTATGCAGATATTACTCTACTGTTATAATTGGTGTTTTTTGAATTTGTAGATTCATCAATATGAAGAATGATAATTGATTTTCTTATAGATTTTTTAAAATTATTGGACTTCAAAAAATTACGCTTAATATTTTTTTCAATTGAAGACTCTCTTCCATCAGTAAAAAAAATTAATATTAATGCATTCTTTTGTTCAGCTAATTTTAGAGCTTTGGGGTAATCTTTTTCCCATATAATCTCTTGTGCAAAATTAACTGTTGTAAAAAGACATAAAATTGCTATTATTAGGTAATTTTTCATATCAATGATTTACTAAACAAATATAATAATTTGAACACTTTATAAACGTGCAAATTACAATTCGATTATAGTTTCATTCAAAGGTTTTCTAACTTTTTTTAAGTCTGCAAATATATCGTCTTTGGCACGCTTACCAACAGGAAGTAATAAAACCGATTTTAAGCCTTTTAAATTTAACTGAAGTACTTCATCAATAGCCTCTGGATTAAAGCCCTCCATTGGACAACTATCAATTTTTTCAATTGCACAAACCGTCATTAAATTACCCAAAGCAATATAAGCCTGTCGTATTGCCCAATCAAACTTTTTAGTTTTTGGCATGTCATCAATAGTAGCTTTTAGTTGATTTTTAAAAGGCTCGAGTACAGATTCTGATGTTTTTCTAACTTGAACGATATTTTTAAAATGTTCGTTTACATCAGTTTCATCAATTTCAGATTGAATACAAAGCACTAACAAATGAGATGCATCAACGACTTGTCTTTGCCCATAAGAATGTGATACCAATTTTTCTCGGTGTTCTTTATCGGTTATGATGACTAATTTCAAAGTCTGCAAGCCATAGGATAAAGCTGTAAGGTTAAAAGCCTCTTTTAATGTAGTTAATTGTTTATCAGATAGGATATGTGAATCGTCAAATTTTTTTGTAGCATAGCGCCATTGTAATTGTTCGATTATGTTCATTATTTTTTTTTCAAAAATACGTAATGTTGTTTTACTTAAAACCAAAGAAACTTAAAGATTGTGTTATTTTTAAATATGAACATAAAAGAGCAATCGTACTGGACAAATCGTTACAAAGAAAAACTCACAGGTTGGGATATCGGTTATCCATCAACACCAATTAAAACATATATAGATCAACTTAAAGATAAAAATCTTAAAATATTAATTCCTGGTGCTGGCAATGGCTATGAAGCCGAATATATTTACAAAAATGGTTTTGAAAATATATATGTTTTAGACATTTCTGAGTTACCCTTGAGCTCCTTTAAACAAAGAAACCCAGAATTTCCAATGAATCAGTTATTACATGAGGATTTTTTTAGCCATATTGGGATTTACGATTTAATTATTGAACAAACATTTTTTTGCTCTTTCGTTCCTACTGAAGTAAATAGAACAGCTTATTTCAAAAAAATGAGTGATTTACTAAAACCGAAAGGAAAACTTGTTGGCTTATGGTTTAATTTTCCATTATCTGATGATACAGAAAAACGCCCCTTTGGAGGAGATAAAAAACTTTACAACACCTATTTAAATCTTTATTTTAATGCCAAAATCTTTGAAAAATGTTATAATTCTATTCAGAAAAGAGAAAACAAAGAGCTGTTCGGAATATTTGAAAATAAATAAATAAAAAAAACCACAATCTAATTGTGGTTTTTGGAAGCGGAGAAAGAGGGATTCGAACCCCCGGAGGTGTGACCCTCGCCAGTTTTCAAGACTGGTGCATTCGACCACTCTGCCATTTCTCCAGTGTGTCTCATTAGGTATTCCCTAAATGCGGATGCAAATATAAAATCCTTTTTTGCTTTAGCCAAAGCTTTTTCATGTTTTTTATTTCTCGTAATTTTTTATGATAAAAAACAAATACATTTCAATCAACAATTGTAATTTCGGCACAATAAATGCTTATATCATCGTTATAATCAAAAAACTTATTAAATGAAACAAGTTTTAATAATTGCAGTACTTTTTTTGACTTTTTTTAGCAATGGACAAAACAAAACTATACCCTTTGGTGAAAAACTAGTTTTTACAGCATCCTATAATATGTCTGGATTGTTAACAGACATTGCGCAAGTTACTATGGAAACAAGCAAGATAAAAACATCTTCTAGCACTCTGATGCGACTTAAATGTACAGCAGCAACCTTTAGTAATTTTGATAATTTTTTTAAGGTTAGGGATTTGTATGAAAGCTATGTAAGTCCTACAAGTCTAACACCATACTTATACAAACGTGATATTAATGAAGGTGGCTATTATAAATTTATGCAGTACAAATATCGTCGTAAAACAAAGACATTAGAAAGTATTAAGAAAAAATATCGAAGTGATGGTACTATTTGGGAAGAAAAAAAACAACTTACAATCAACAGCTCTACAAAAGATTTAGTTGCTACACTTTATACTCTTCGTAATCTAGATATAGATAAAGCTGGTGTTGGTGATGCTTCAAGTTTTAAAGTTTTATTTGATAATGAAGAAACAACTGTTGTGTTTAAGTACATGGGTAAAGAAACCATTTCATCCAAAATAGGAAAAAAAGAATGCTATAAAATAGCCATTAGCCTCAGAGGTTCTGACCTTCTCAAGGGAAATAATTCTAATATCATATGGCTAACTGCTGATGCTAATAAAGTTCCTGTACTGGCAAAGTTTAAAATACCTGTAGGAAATGGTGAGCTTAAAATCAAATCTGCAACTGGTTTAAAACATTAATAGTATGAAAAAAGCACTAATAATTCTTGGTTTTATTTCGGCAATATTAGCTGTAATTCTTTGTGTAACACCGTTATTTAAAATTGCTGTTTTTCCAATAATTGCTGCATTTTTGTGTGGATTAGGTTTAATTTTTTTAACTAAGAAAAAACAGATAAAAACAAAGGCAATTCAGTATATATTCCTTTTAAGTATTATTGCTCTAGTGTTTACTATCTACAAAAGTATTTTTGTGAAAACTGAAATTGGAAATACTGAAGGACTTGAGCAACTTGATGAATCTTCTGAAGAGGACGCAATTAAAGAATTAGAGGATTTAGAAATTGATTTCTAATTTTGAATACAAATTCCTTTTTTCTGTTATTTTTGAAGTCATAAATAATAGTACATGAGATTTATAGTTGCTTCAATTCTACTCCTAGTTGGTACATGCTCTAATCAAAGACATAGTGAAAAAGTAAGAGATTTAAAAGCTTCCATTGTATATGATAATACGTCTCAGGTAGATACCTATGTTAAAACAATAACCGAAAAAGATTTAAAAAAACATCTTTACGAAATCGCATCAGATAAATATGCTGGAAGAATGGCTGGCGAAGATGGACATAATGACGTTTGTAATTATTTAAGAACACAATATGACTCATTAAACATAAAAAGCACACCCAGTTATCCAAATTATTACCAAACTGTACCTAAGTCTTATTTACCCCAAGAATTAAATAAGTCACAAAATGTAATCGCTTTTATAGAAGGTACTGAATTCCCTAAAGAATATCTTATTATATCTGCACACTCTGATCATATGGGAGTTGTTGATGGTCAAGTTTATAACGGTGCGGACGATAATGGTTCTGGAACGTCTGCAATTTTGGAAATCGCTGAGGCTTTTAAACTAGCAGAGGAAAATGGAATTAAGCCTAGGCGAAGTATTGTATTTCTTAATGTAACTGCAGAAGAACACGGCTTATATGGATCAAGTTACTATGTCGAAAATCCACCTTTTCCTTTAGAAAAAACTATAGCCAATCTTAATACTGATATGATTGGTAGAATTGACAAAAAACATATTAATAATCCAAACTATGTTTATCTCATTGGATCAGACCGTATAAGTACAGAGTTAGATTATATTGTCCGAAATGCAAATGATGAATTCACTAATCTCGAACTTGATTATACCTATAATGCGCTTAATGATTCAAACCGCTATTACAGTCGTTCTGATCACTATAATTTTGCGTTAAAAGATATCCCTGTTATATTTTTCTTCAATGGAGAACATTCTGATTACCACAAAGCTTCGGATACTATAGATAAAATTAATTTTGAAGTCCTTAAGAAAAGAACACAACTCATATTTGCTACAGCTTGGTATCTTGCAAATTCTGATAATCCACCAAATAAAGAGCTGCTTTAATGTGTTTATTTGTTAACATATTATTATTCTGAATTGGTTCAATATATAATCTGTAAATTTGTTTTTTTACAACATATAAAAACATCAATACTTATTAAAATATATTTTATTATGAAAAAATCTATTTCAATTTTATGCTTAATGGTCATTTTAACTACTTGTAAAGGTGGAAAAACAAATAACACTAAATCTTCTGTACCTGCAAACCCTGCTGATTATGCGAAAACAATAACCCAAGAAGAACTCAAAACCTTATTGTATAAATATGCTTCAGATGAATTTGAAGGTCGTAATACAGGAGAAAAAGGTCAAAAAATGGCAGTAGAGTATTTAAAAAGTCAATATAAGAGTATGGGAATAGGTACACCATATTCAGGAGATGATTATTTTCAAGAAGTTCCTTTACAAAAGCCATCTGTTGCAGTAGCCGAAGTATCAATAAATGGTAAGACATATGATGCTTTTACAAACCATATTATCTTAATACTTTCCAAGAGTCTAGATATTAACACTTCTGATGTAGTGTATGTTGGTCATGGTATTGATGACGAAAATTATTCTGATTATAAGGATATTGATGTCAAAGGAAAAGTAGTATTAGCAAAATCTGGAGAACCTAAAGATACTAATGGAAATTACGTAACTTCAGGTGATACTGAAGATACAAAATGGACTAATGGACGTCAATCCTTATCAAGTAAAAGGAATGCTGCACAAGAGAATGGTGCAAAAGCAATGCTATATTTTGACAGTGCACTATTTTCAAGATATGCCCCATTTTATCAAAGACAGTCAGAATCAGGTTTTTCTGGAAGGTTATCACTTAAAAGTGACTCAGGCGATTTTGCTTTTATGATGATTAATGAAGATATGGCAAAAGCAATACATGTTACAGTAAATGAAGATAGTTCAGTTAAGAATTTAAAGACTAGCCTATCCATTAAAGCAGAAAGAAAAGCCGAGGAAGTGATGTCAGAAAACGTAGTAGCATTTATCAAAGGCTCTGAAAAGCCTGACGAAATATTAGTCATCTCTGCACATCTAGATCATGAAGGTATTAAAAACGGTGAAGTATATAATGGTGCTGATGATGATGGTTCTGGTACGGTCGCAATTTTAGAAATTGCAGAAGCATTTCAACAAGCAGTAAAAGATGGACACCAACCAAAACGTTCTATACTATTTTTACATGTCACAGGTGAAGAAAAAGGACTTTTAGGATCTAGGTATTATACTGACATGGACCCAATATTTCCGCTTGAAAATACTGTAGCTGATTTAAATATAGATATGATTGGTAGAATAGATCCAAAACGTAAAGAAGGAGATCGTAACTATGTGTATTTAATAGGTAGCGATAAACTAAGTAAAGAATTACATGAATTGTCTGAAGAGGTAAATAAAAAATATACTAATGTGGAGTTAGACTATACCTATAACGATGAAAATGATCCTAATCGCTATTACTACCGATCAGACCATTACAACTTTGTGAAAAATAACATTCCAGTGATTTTCTATTTTAACGGCACACACGATGATTATCATAAACCATCTGATACACCAGATAAAATTGAGTATGACTTATTAGAGAATAGAACCCGATTGGTATTTCATACAGCTTGGGAAGTAGCTAATAGAGATAACCGTGTTGTTGTAGATTAAGCAGAATAATAGAATCTTACAACTTAGATTGTAACAAGTTTTTTAAAACAAAAAAAGCCTTTCAAAAATGAAAGGCTTTTAATTTTGGGTGGAAGACCGGTCTCGAACCGGCGACCTCCGGTACCACAAACCGGCGCTCTAACCAACTGAGCTACAACCACCATTTTAATTAGGATTGCAAATGTAAATTAATTCTTATTTTCTGCAAAGTCTTTTTTTAACTTATTTCAAATCAAATAAACTATCTACAACAGGATGCCTCTCTACTGTATAACCCTCGGCATATTCTACACCAACTATACGGCCAGTATTTCTAGCTCTATACTCTATACTATCAGAAAAATTTTTACTAGAAATTGGAGTTTCAGGTTCATTACTTTCAGGATTATGAAACTGTGTTTTATAAGCAAATACTGATGCCATTTTTTTATCCATAAAACCAGTAATGTCCACAACAATATCTGGTTTCAAATCCTTCCATTGTATGTAGTGATAAACAGTTTTTGGACGCCAAGGTACTTGTATTTCTCCATCTACCTCGGTTTTAATCTTGATTAACCCACTTAAAAAGCAGGAGTCACTAACTAATTGACTTCCCTTTCCATGGTCTATATGTCTATCATCAACGGCATTACAAAGCACTATTTCTGGCTGATACTTTCTAATCATTTTTATAATTTCTAGCTGATGCTTTTTATCATTAGCAAAAAAACCATCTGCAAAAGCAACATTATCTCTAACACACAAACCTAAAATTTTAGCAGCATCTTCAGCTTCTTTATCTCTAGTCGCAGCAGTTCCACGAGTTCCAAGTTCCCCTCGAGTTAAATCCAAAATACCAACTTTCCGTCCACTGGCTACTTCTTTTGCAATTGTACCTCCACAACCCAACTCTACATCATCAGGATGCGCACCAATAGCTAATATGTCTAATTTCATTAAAATATATTTTATAATATGAATTAATTATTTATAAAATGAAGATATAAATCTAGAATTGATGACTTATCTCATTTCTTATAATTATCAAAAGTATCAAAAAGAACAGAGATTATAGGTTTCTTTTTAATACGCAAACGATTTCGATTTACAAAAAATTGAAAATACACTTCATTTTACTCAATAAATTGAAAAATATGTATTTATAATAAGTATGACATTTGTCATAGTAAAAGCTGATGAATGACTTTAATTTTATAGTGTTGAAAGAAAAAAATATTCTTATAGAAAAAATAGACCTAGTACATTAACATAAAATCATGACTCATGGAAACATTAATAAACAAAAGTAGAGACCTTACAAAATATGGAATAAAAGACACCACCGCGCATTGGAATCTTTCTCCTGAGGAATTACAAGCCATAACTATAAAAAAAGGAATGGGGAAAGAAACTGCTAACGGTACCTTAGCCATTAATACAGGTAAATTTACAGGTCGTTCACCACTAGATAGATTTTTGGTAAAAGATGACTATACCAAAAACCGAGTTTGGTGGGGTAAAACTAATAAACCGGTTTCAGCAGACAATTTTGATTATTTACAATCTGAAATCGAAAATTACCTTAGCGGAAAAGAAATCTATGTAAGAGATGGATATGTTTGCGCAGATCCTGAATACAAAATGAATGTCAGAACTATTACAGAATATCCATGGTCAAACATGTTTATCTATAATATGTTTTTGAGACCAAATGATTCTGAATTAGAAAATTTTAAGGAAGAATGGCTGGTGCTTTGTGCACCTGGATACGAATGTAAAGAACCAGAAAAATATGGTATTCGACAAGGTAACTTCTCTATATTAAACTTTACTAAAAAAATAGCTTTAGTTGGTGGTTCTGCTTATACAGGCGAAATGAAAAAAGGTATCTTTTCAGCTTTGAATATGATTTTGCCAGTAGATAAAAACGTATTACCAATGCACTGTTCTGCCAATGTTGGTGAAGAAGGAGATACAGCAATTTTCTTTGGATTATCTGGTACAGGTAAAACAACACTTTCTGCAGATCCAAATCGTAAATTAATTGGTGATGATGAACACGGTTGGACAGCAGATAACAGAATTTTTAATTTTGAAGGTGGTTGTTATGCAAAGGCTATAGATTTAACCGAAGAGAAAGAACCAGAAATTTATAGAGCTATAAAACCTGGAGCTATCTTAGAAAATGTAATTTTCAAAGACAATAACGAAGTTGATTATATGGACAGTAGTATTACACAGAATACACGTGTAAGTTACCCTATTTATCATATTGATAATATACAAGAACCATCTTATGCAGATAATCCTAAAAACATCTTCTTTTTAACTTGTGATGCATTTGGTGTATTACCACCAGTATCTAGGTTAACTCCGGGTCAAGCAGCATATCATTTTATATCTGGTTATACAGCAAAAGTTGCTGGTACAGAAGCTGGAATAACTGAACCTGTACCATCTTTTTCTGCTTGTTTTGGCGAACCTTTTATGCCGTTACATCCAACAAAATATGCTGAGATGTTGAGTAAAAAAATGCAAGATGCTGGAGTTAACGTATGGTTAGTTAATACAGGCTGGAGTGGCGGTCCTTACGGCGTTGGCTCACGTATTAAGCTTAAATACACAAGAGCTATGATTACAGCAATACTTCAAGGCGAATTGGATAATGTCGACTTTGATCAGCATCAAATATTTGGATTATATATGCCAAAATATTGTCCAAATGTGCCAACCGAAATGCTTGATCCAATGAATACATGGCTACAAAAAGGCGCTTACATTAGTAAAGCGATACAACTAGCACACTCGTTTCACTTAAATTTTGAAAAATTTGCAAGTGAAGCCTCTGAACAAATTATTGAAGGTGGTCCACTTATTGATGAGCATCATCACTTAAACGACCACGTTTAATATTCCATGATTTGATAATAGAGAGCCCAGAAATGGGCTCTCTTTTTTATTAAATATTAGTATGATAATATCTAAATTCTAAAATGACTCTATAGCTTGAATAATATCAGCTTTTAAATCTTTTACAGCTTCAATACCAACAGAAAAACGAATCAATTGGTCACTAATACCAACACTATCGCGTTCGTATTGAGTTAATAAAGCATGTGATGTTAAATGTGGAGAGATAACTGTACTCTCTACACCTGCCAAGCTCATTGACGATTTTATAAGCTTTAATTTTTTCTGAAACTTCTCCGAGTCTAAACTTTTATCCAATTCAAAAGATAACATTGCTCCAAAACCTGTCATTTGTGCTTTAGCTAACTTGTGTTCAGGATGTGACTTTAATCCTGGATAATGTACTTTTGAAATTTGGGGATGCCTATTTAACCATTTGGCAAGTTTCATCGCATTTTTAGTCTGCGCTTTTACTCTGAGACCCAAAGTTTTCATACTACGCTCTAATAACCAAACCGTCATATCACTGAGATTTCCGCCCAAGTTTTTTGATACATTCCAGATACGTTCAATATTCTGGTGGGAACTTGCTACTGCACCAGCAGATAAATCACTATGTCCTCCAAAATATTTAGTTGCAGAATGCATCACCAAATCCACACCAAACTCAATAGGCTTCTGATTAATTGGAGAAGCAAATGTATTATCAATAGAGGTCAATATTCCTTTTGACTTTGCTATTTGTGTCACATCTCTGATGTCCGTGATAGTCAATAATGGGTTTGAAGGCGTTTCTATATGAATCAATTTTGTGTTTGATTGAATGACATCTTCAAAATCTTTGGCCTTATATCCATTTGTAAAGGTGTATTCTATACCATATTTAGGGAACTCTTCTTTTATAAAATTCACAGTACCTCCATATAATGTATTCTGCACTACTAAATGATCTCCCTTTTGTAAGAAAGCTAGAAACATATGGCTAATAGCTGCCATACCTGAGCTAAAAATCAAAGCACCTTCTGTTCCTTCTAATGCAGCAATTTTTTTGGATAAAAATTCTTGATTTGGTGTATTGAAGTATCTAGGGTATCGCTTAATATCAACATCTAAAAACTCATATGAAGAACTTAAATACATTGGTGATACAGCACCTTTAAATTGTTCATCTTTGACTTCGCCTACATGAGTACAAATTGTGTTAACTCCTAGTTTTTTTTTAGACATCATATAATTACAATTTTTTTTCTAAATTAAGAATTTAAAGAGAGATAATTCAAAAATGAAATAATAAAAAGTAAACTCCAGAGTAGCGTTCGTATCCAATTCTTTTTTTTAAGTTTATTACAAACATTATAGATAGGCTGTCCTTTGTCTATACTTTGGTGTAGTGGAACAAACATTGTAAAAGTGATTACCCATAATAATAATATGATGATAAAACTAGAAATTGTATATAAATTTTGAATTTGAAATAACTGAAAAAAACCTAAGACTAGTTGACTTACCATTAAAGGTAAAACAATTACAGTTACTCGTTTTGTGTATAGTCTGTGCCACTGCAATAAATTCGCATTAGAATAAAACTTAAAACTCGGATAAATCACCAATTGTACAGCCCAAATAAGCACTATAAAACCAGCATCTACAAGTAATCTTATAAACTCTAAATTCATTTTGATTATTTTTTTCTAACTGACCAAGCCCAATATATTAATAATGGATGTATAAATATCAGTCTTACCCAAGCCACCCAAACTGGCACACAAAGTGAATCTGACATGCAACCACCTTCAGTAATAAAATAAATATGTGAAGGAATAAAAGCTATTAAAATTAAAATTATTCCGTTAACAGCTAATAATCTTGTTTTAGGTATAGAGACACATATTGCTAACATAATTTCAATAAATCCACTTGAATAATTAATCAATTCAGGATATGGTAAATAATCAGGAATTAGTGGATAATAAGATTCAGGATTGATAAAATGATAACTTCCAGCGAAAAAATAAAATGCTATAAGTAATACCCTCAGAAATTTTATCATTTTAGTTAGTATTTATAATCTTTATGAATTTTTAAAATAAAAAAAAGGAATCCATAAATAAATTCGTAAGTGATTAATATACATATGAAGTCAAACGTCACAAGTCTCTAATATAATTGAATAAGAATCAAGTACCCAAAAACGTATTATGTCTGTAATAGTATATGATTATTTAACTAATCATTATTACCAATATTATTGTAAGCTCTTATTATAAAAAAAGCCCAAATTACGACTAGAGCAGAAACTACAATAGAGAACCAAAAAACGATATCATCTGCCTCCATTGTCAATTATTTTAAGGTAAATCATTACACCTAATAACGTTGGAGCCCAGAGACCTACAAAGATACCGTGTAATTTATCACCAGTTAAGAATAAGTACTCTGCTACAATAATTATAACTGCACATAGAGCTAACATAAGAAAGCTTGCAGTTCCTAATTTTTTGAAGATATTCATTAAGGTCTATTAATTTAGTGGTTACAAGTTACTAAAAATTGAAAATATACAATTAAACCTTACAAGAAAACTACACAATTAAAAAAAACGTTTGTATTTTCTGAAAGCAAAAACGGCTATGATTCCTATTATACCTATCGCAATCGCTATAAACTGAAAGCTTATTATTTGATCACCGTTAGCATAGGAGTGTAATCCAGATAAATAAAAGTTAACTCCAAAATAAGTCATTAAAATACTACCAAAGGCCAGCACTGACATTAAACTAAATAACCACTTACTTCGTAATCCAGGCACTAAACGCATATGTATTACAAAGGCGTAAATCATAATGCTTATTAATGCCCAAGTTTCTTTTGGGTCCCAACCCCAGTAACGTCCCCAACTTTCGTTGGCCCACATGCCTCCAAGAAAGTTACCAATAGTTAGCATGACTAAACCTACAGTTAGCGATAGCTCATTTATGATTGTAAGCTCTTTAATATTTAATTTTATACGTTCCTTATTTTTTTCGTTAGTGATTATCATTAAGAATAAAGAAACAAGACCGAGTATCATACCTATTGCAAATGGACCATAACTACCTACAATTACTGATACATGTATCATTAGCCAATAACCTTGTAAAACAGGCTGAAGATTAGCTATAGCTGGGTCCATCCAATTCCAATGCGCAATCATCAAAATCATTGATACTACGAAAGCTGTTGCAGCTATAGTTAAATTACTTTTTCGTCCAAATAACAAACCAAATAACATCGTTGCCCAAGCTACATAAATCATAGATTCATAAGCATCACTCCATGGTGCGTGACCTGACAAATACCATCTTAAAGCTAGACCACCTGTATGTAAAACAAATAGGATAATTATAATAGCTATGAAAGCCTTTATAAAAATTTTGAGAATATTGCTTTTATATTTAAAAATCTGAACTATAATCAATAAAAATAACAATGTACTTGCATACATATACCAACTGAATAGCTTTTTGAAAATATCATATTTATTATACGTAATCTCTGCCTCTACCTTATTATTAGAAAGCATAACTTCACTACCGTATTTTTCTTGAGACTTTCTAAAGCCTGATAATAATGCTACGGCTTGAGAAAAATTTCCTGATTTTTTTGCTTGATTTAATGTTAATAAATAGGCACTAAATCCATTATTGATGAAGTTATTATAAAGAGAATCTTTTATCTTACTTCTGTAATTACCAAGCCTAAATTCTTTTGCAGAAATCCATTTATTATTTTCGTCGTCTGGAATTGGAAATATTTTTAGAGAATTACCTTCTATGACATCAAATAATAAACGAACTCTATCATTAGTCTCTCTAAATTTTTTCTGATAGCCATTAGGCGTCTGAATATTATAGGCTTCAGCCAAGTAAGGTTCTAATTTATAGGCGCCATTATCACTAAAGAAATCAACAAAACGAGCATGTTTAACAGATTTATCTACACCAATAATCGTACGGATAGAGTCCGCCTCCATTGGTCTTAGATATATTAATGGTGTATTTGTCCACAATTGCGGACTTTCCTGCATAGACAAAAATACCTGTGATGCATCAAAATCCTCATAAGTATCACTTTTACTTAGTTTCCGTAATATTTCTGAAGCAAAAGTATGCATTGGCATCATTCGGCCTCCAATATCTTGAATAACTAATTTTTCAAATTTTTCAGCATGGGACTTAGGTGTAATATTAGCTGTGAGTATAGAGTCTATCTGAACTTTAGTTAGCTCTTGCTGATGGTTATGTCCATCATTAGCCGAATGTTGTTGTGCAAATCCAGTTAAGGAGAATAACAACAATAAACCAGTTAAAAGTTTTGCCTTTTTCTTTTTCAATTTTTCAAGCTGCTTTCTTAAATCATCAAAACGCGTGTGACGTGCGAATATAATTGCTAACAATCCAAAGTATAGCAGTAAATAACCTGCATAAGTGATATACGTTCCCCACATATCATGGTTTACGGAAAGAATAGTTCCTTTTTCATCAGGGTCAAAACCAGACTGAAAGAAGCGATAACCATTATGATCAAGAATATTATTCATGTAAATACGGTAGTCAAAATCACCCATTTCTTCATCCAAAACGGTGACTTTACTTTCGTAAGATTTGTAAGCATTTTGTGTACCTGGGTATTTTTCTGCTATAAAGTCATTTAACTTAACAGAAAACGGTAATTCGATAGTTTTTGAGCCATATTGAATAGATATATCCATACCACCAACCTTGACATCTTCAAAACCATTGTAAGTTCCTTTTCCGCCGAGTAATCCTACTTCTTTAGTTTCTCCGTTGACAGTTATGTCTAAGACTAAACCATCTTCATCACTTTTTAAAATCTGAGATTTCTTTACAATAGCAAATTCACCTTTTACGACTGGTTTTGGAAAAACCATTTGTAAATTTTCAATAATGTAACGCGAACGTAAAGCTAAAGACTGCAGACTGTCTTTAAGTAACTGACCTTGAGACATGGTTGCCATAGTCAAATATTTACCTGCATATGGTGATTTTATAAAAATACCATCTTCAGTATTTGTAATATTTATAGCGCCTTCTTGATATTTATTTAATGTAAAAAGAATATTGTGAATACTTTGTGTTTCTCCTTCTTTAAGAAAATGATTATGAGGTTTACCACCACCAGCTTCGACTATTTTAAGGTAGCTTTCCCCATTTTCGCTAGGAATTATATCTTTTTCTGCACCAGTAATAAATTCTTTTACAGTTATAGTAACTGGCGTTCCACCGTAATTAAAAGTCTCTTCAAAATCATTATCTAAACGATCTGAAAAGTCTACTTCTTTTTCAAAAGGAAGCTGTTGTAGCTGTCCATTAATCTTATAATCGCCAATAATTCTTCCACCAATATATGTTTTTAAGGAGAGCATTTGATTTTCAGTAGCACCTTCTCGAATTGCCATTGCACCTTCGTAACCCGCGTAGCGAGTAACAGCAGCACCAACAATAATTAATATCCATGATAAGTGCAAAATTAATGTTGCCCACTTCTCTTTTCGCCACAAACGATATCTACCAATATTGCCAATAAAATTAATAATAAAAAATACTATGATTGTCTCAAACCACCATGCGTTGTAAATATAGTGTCTTGTAAATGGTGTTGGAGATGTATCCATGTTACGGTCCAATATCGTTCCTGTTGCCATAGCAATGGCAAAAACTATAAACAAAACGGCTGTAAGTCTGGTGGAAAATAGGAAATTTACGATTTTCTTTTGCATAGCAGGTTACTTAATTTTTAAGCTTTTGCAAAGGTAATGCTTTTAAAGGATTTATTTTACAATGTCACTCCACTAAAAGTTGTTAAAATTCTTTTATGAGATATAAGGTTTGTAACTAGAGTAATAAGTTATGTTTTGTGATATTATAAATCAACAAAGTTGAGTTGTATATTAATATGTTGATGCTCAACTGATTTTTATAGCGCTATTTTTCTTAGTACTTTAGCACTATGATTTCAGTTATACTTCTAGGAGCAGGCAATGTTGCTTCTCACTTATATAAAGGTTTTTCTGCTTCAAAAAATGTTACTGTATCCCAATGGTACAATCGTTCTTTAGATTCTATAATAAGTTTTAAAAATGAAACAGAAGTTACAGATGATTTATCACAATTAAAAGAAGCTGATATATACATATTAGCCGTTAGTGATGATGCGATTTCTAATTTATCTAAATTACTACCATTCGAAAATCGTTTTATTGTTCACACTTCTGGCACTGTAAGTATGTATGATTTACAGAAAAAAAATAAACGTGGTGTATTTTATCCATTACAGAGTTTCTCAAAAGATGCGAAAATTGAGTTTCAAAAAGTACCTTTTTGTATAGAGGTTGAAGACAAATCAAAGATGCAGATGCTTAAAAATTTAGCTACTGCTCTTGGAAGTCAATTTTTTAAAGTCACTACCGAACAACGTAAAACGCTTCATGTAGCTGCAGTATTTATTAATAACTTTACAAATCAGATGTATCGCATTGCTCACGAAATAAGCGATAAAGAAAATATAGAGTTTGATTTGCTAAAACCTCTTATTATGGAAACTGCAAATAAAGTTCAAGAAATGTCACCCTATATTGCGCAAACTGGTCCTGCAAAAAGAAATGATAAAAAAACATTAAAAAAGCATTTAAAGCTTATTGATGACGAAGATCACCAAGAAATTTATAAATTGATAACTAAATCAATTCAAAAGACTCATGGTATCAAATACCGCTTTGATATAAAACGCAAAAAAACAAATGGATAACAAAAGCTACAAAGAATACCTAAACGACATTACCACATTTATTTTTGACGTAGATGGTGGTTTAACTGATGGTTCTGTTACGGTTACAACAGATGGCGAAATGCTTAGAACTATGAATATCAAAGATGGCTTTGCTCTAAAAACTGCTGTTGATGCAGGTTATAATGTTTGTATTATTTCTGGTGGTTCTAATGAAGGTGTACGAAAAAGATTGAGTGGCTTGGGTATAACTGATATTTATTTGGGTGCCCATAATAAAATTGAGCAACTCAACGATTATTTTAGTAAAAATGAAATAACTGATAAGCAAACCTTGTATATGGGTGACGATATACCTGATTATCCTGCTATGAAATTAGTAGCTTTGCCATGTTGTCCTCAAGATGCTGTACCTGAAATTAAAAGTATTTCGAAGTATATCTCTCATAAAAATGGCGGAAAAGGTGCTGTTAGGGATGTTATTGAGCAAGTACTGAAAGTACAAGGAAAATGGAATGGGAATTTTAATGCCAAATACGATTAATAATGTCAGGAAGACGACATAGTACCGGTTTTGGATATATAGGTTTTGGCAATAACCAAGGCGTTTTTAACCAGAGTTCAAAAAAACCTTTTTCAAAATATAAGAACAGGCTTGACTTAGAGGCTCACCTACATTACAAAATAGAGTTCTTGCATAAAGATTTAAGCAAGGAAGACAAACTAAAAATTAAAGAAAGAAAAGTAAATACTCGAACTTCTGTTATATCAGTCTTACTATTCATAATCCTTTCGTTTGGTGTTTTTTATCTAATAAGCCAAATCATGTCTCGATAGTCATTATGATTCACTTTTTTAAACTTTTAAGGTGGAAAAATCTTCTACTTCTAATCTTAACTCAAATCCTAGTTAAATATGCACTATTAGAACCTTTAAGACAAAATTATAGTATTAGTTTAGCTCTATCAACAATTGACTTTATTTACCTGATTATAGCTACAGTTTTTATTGCTGCGGCTGGATATATTATTAATGATATTGAAGATATAGTTGCCGATAAAATCAACAAACCAGATTCCATAATTATTGGAAAATTTATTTCAGAAAAAACAGCGACTTACCTATTTATAACTCTAAATTTATTTGGTGTCATTTTTGGTTTTCTTTTATCACTAAGTATTGAAAAATCATCCTTTTTTATGATTTTTGTTATGGTTTCAGCGATGCTTTATGTCTATTCGACTTTTCTAAAAAGCATACCACTAGTCGGTAATATTATTGTTGCGGCTCTTGTCAGTTTGAGTATTCTTCTAGTTGGCCTTTTTGATTTAACACCAGTATTAACCAAAGCCAATCAATCGACACAGCTGTTCTTTTTTGACTTAATTAAGGATTATGCCATTTTTGCTTTTATGCTCAGTTTACTTAGAGAAATTGTGAAAGATATTGAAGATACAGATGGTGACCATATAATGGGGATTAAAACAATACCAATTCTTCTTGGCCGTAATAGTGCGACAAAATTGACTTTTATTCTTTCAATTATACCAATATTAGTTATTGTTTTATACATGTCTAATAATCTTTACAAACAACCAATTGCTGTTGGTTATGTTTTACTACTAATTGTTGCACCATTAATTTTTACAACCATAAAATTACTTACAGCAGAACAAAAAAAAGATTATAAACTCATTAGCAATATTCTAAAAATAGTAATGTTTACAGGCGTTCTATCTTTATTATTGTTTCAATTTATTCTACTAAAATAATGCTGAAGGAAACACTAAAAAATCATCATATCATTCTTGCATCAGGTTCCCCTCGACGTCATGACTTTTTTAAATCTTTAAATTTAGAATTTGAAGTGATTCTAAAACCTATTGAAGAAATATACCCAGAACAACTTCAGCGAGAGGCTATTACAGACTTTCTCTCCAAATTAAAGGCGAAACCCTTTAAAGATGAAATAAAATCGTATACCATCTTAGTTACTAGTGATACTATTGTATGGCATAATAATAAAGCTTTAGTAAAACCAAAAAATGAACAAGAAGCTTTCAACATGCTTAAATCTATGAGTAATGCAACCCATGATGTCATTTCTTCAATATGTTTTACTACAAAAGACAATCAAAAAGTGGTTAATACAACTACTAAAGTGACTTTTAAAACACTTTCTGACGAAGAAATATGGTTCTACATCAAAACCTTCAAACCGTATGACAAAGCTGGTGCCTACGGTATACAGGAATGGATTGGTGCTATTGGAATTACTAACATAGAAGGCTCATACAATAACGTTGTTGGCTTACCTACACATTTACTTTACGAAACGTTAAATACCATTGCCAAGGAGAGTTAGCATCGTAATTTTGCATAAAATCGTGATTACTAACCGAGCACGTTCCGGATTTTTATCACCAAAGAAAATGATAAATAGCGAACTGCATGTGACCAAAAAAAACAATAAACATAAACACATGAAACGCATTATATATTTAATTTTAACTACTTTATTTATATTCTCTTGTAATACAGAAGTAACAAAAGAAATATCGAAACAAATTGCTGAAGCAAAAATTGATGCCAAAACTTTCAAGCCTGCCCAAAAATTATCAAAACAGTTTAAAGATTACTGGTATGCTGGAGAAGCAGAAATTTCATCCTACAAATTAGAACAAGCACGATATGGAGAAATGCGAGATGGTAATGCAGTCTTGGTTTTTGTTACAGAAGATTTTTTACCTGAAGAACAAGTAAAAGCCGATAACTACAGTAAAGACAATACTCCTGTTTTAAAATTGAATGCCACAAAAAACTTTAATACAGGAATTTATCCATACTCAATAATGCAAAGTACGTTTTATCCTGTTACTAATAACAAACACGCTATTAAAATTTCGGCATCTATTCAAGAATGGTGTGGGCATGTTTATGCACAGCTTAATAATAGAGATGATTTTGAAATCATCTCACATTCATATTTTCAATCAGAAGCTGACCAAAATTTGATGCTAAAAAAAACAATCACAGAGAATGAAATTTGGACACAATTACGGATTAATCCACAATCATTACCTACTGGCATTATCAAAGTCATACCATCTTTAGAATTTTTAAGGTTAAAACATATTAAGTTTCAAGCTTTAAAAGCTAGAGCTATGCTGGATAAAGGAACTTACACGCTGTACTATCCTGACTTAGACAGAACGCTAACTATTAATTTTACAGAAATTTTTCCTTATGACATATTAGGTTGGAAAGAGACTTATCGAGATGGTTACGGACCAAACGCAAAAAAAATGTCTACAAAGGCGACCAAAATTAAATCGCTAAAATCTGCTTATTGGAGTAAAAACTCTAATAATGATGAAGCCCTAAGAGAAACTTTAGGGTTACAATAATCATCTCAAAATCTAAACTATATTTGTTAGAGACAAAATAGTTTAGAGATGTATACTTTTTACAAAACTTACCAGACCGAAGTTATATACACAGCAGTACTACTTATCATATTGCTTTCCATAAGAGCTATTATAGTTATTGCAGTCAAAAGAATTGGTAAGCGTAGTGGCACTACTGAAGTACGTGCAAACCTAATTGGCCGCTATGCTACTGTAACAATACTACTGGTCGGTTTTTTAATTGAATCCTTTATTCTAGGTGCAGATTTTGGAGATATCGCAGTAGTGTTTTCATCAGTTTTTGCAGTGATTGGTATTGCGCTGTTTGCTATTTGGTCTATTTTAAGCAACGTTACTTCTGGTGTTATTATGTTTTTCTCTTTTCCTTACAAGGTTGGAGATAAAATAAAAATTCATGATAAGGATTACCCAATTGAGGCAATTATAGAAGATATTAGAGCATTTCAATTGATTTTAAGAGAGGATAATGGCGACTTGGTTACTTATCCTAATAATCTAATTCTTCAAAAAGCTGTAACTTTAATTCAGAAAGATGCTTTGGACGATAGTAGTATTTAAGAATTATGATAAAACAAAAGAAAAACAAACGTACTCAAGAAGCACAAAAGCATGTTGGTCAAATTCCAGGAACACTAGTTTATACTGGAAAAAAATCAGATAAAGAATTCCATGTAGAATGCTTTGATTACACAAAAAAAAGTGTTGAAGAATCGGCTCTTATTAATATTGAAGATGCTGTTAATTATAAAGATACAGATTCTGTAACATGGATAAATGTTGATGGTTTAAAACATACAGACCAAATAGCCAACATTGGTCAGCAGTATGATTTACATCCACTTGTTTTAGAAGATATTGTGAACACATCACAGCGACCAAAAATAGATGAGTATGAGAACTATCTTTTTGTAGTTCTAAAAATGTTGTATTACGATAAAAATGAAAACATAATTATTGAACAAGTAAGTTTTGTACTTGGTAAAAACTATGTCATTACATTTCAAGAGTCCGAAGGCGATGTTTTCGATATTATTCGTGAAAGATTACGATTTGCAAAAGGAAGAATCAGAGGTTTAAAATCCGATTATCTTATGTACGCCTTAATGGATGCTATAGTAGATAATTACTTTAACATTATTGAAGTTTTAGGAAATAAAATCGAAGACTTTGAAACAGAATTATTTGCCGGTCAAGCCAGAGAGAACATAAATGTCGAAGTACAACAACTCAAACGTGAAATCTTGAAAGTACGGCGTGCTATTTTTCCACTTCGTGAAATCATAAACCGTATTGAAAAAGGGGAGCATTTACTGATTTACAAACGCACAATTACTTATTATAGAGATATTTACGACCATTTAATTCAAGTATCAGAAAACATTGATATTTATCGCGAAATGATATGGAGTCTAATGGATATGTATATGACAACTATTAGTAATAGAATGAATGAGGTCATGAAAGTTCTCACCATTATGTCATCCATATTTATACCGTTAACTTTTTTAGCAGGTATTTATGGGATGAATTTTGAATACATACCAGAGCTGGGATACAAACATGGTTACTTTGTGCTTTTAGGCGTAATGTTAGTTCTGTTTATTTTGCTTTTAGTATTCTTTAAACGGAAAAAGTGGTTGTAAGAAATTGAGAATGTTATAAAGAAATGAAAACAGTCAATTCTTCTCAACAGTTAAATAAATCTAAAAGTCAACATCTAGCCTACTAACTTTTTTACCTTTGAGAAGTAACTAACTAAAACCAATATGCATCGCATAAAACTTAGTATTTCATTACTACTAATAGCGTTACTTTCTGTAAATGCACAACGACCCAAAAAGCCCAATTCTTCAGAAATATTAGAGTCTATTCAAAAACTAAATGTTTTAGCTTCTGTACTTTATGTAGCTGCACACCCAGATGATGAGAATACGCGACTTATTTCATACATGTCAAACGAAGTTAAAGCCCGTACTGCATATTTATCTCTAACACGAGGTGATGGTGGACAAAATCTAATTGGTTCCGAAATTAGAGAGCTTCTGGGTATTATGAGAACTCAAGAATTACTGGCAGCTCGTGTTGTAGATGGTGGTGAGCAACGTTTTACTAGAGCTAATGATTTTGGTTACTCTAAACACCCAGACGAAACACTTAGTATTTGGAATAAAGACGATGTACTTGCCGATGTCGTTTGGAGTATCCGTCAATTTAAGCCAGACATAATAATTAATCGGTTTGACCACAGACGTGCTGGTAGGACACATGGACATCACACGAGTTCGGCAATGTTAAGTTTGGAGGCTTTTGATTTAGTAAACGACAAAACAAAATATCCATCACAACTAGAGTATACACAAATTTGGGAACCAAAACGTATTTTTTATAATACGTCGTGGTGGCGCTATGGTAGTAGAGAAGCTTTTGATAAAATTGATAAAAGTAACATGGCTAGTTTTGATGTAGGTGTATACTATCCATTAAAAGGATTATCTAATAACGAAGTAGCTTCCATAGCTAGTAGTCAGCATCTTTGCCAAGGCTTTGGTAGAGTAACTACTAGAGGGTCCCAAGAAGAATATATTGAATTTTTAAAAGGAAAAGCGCTCGATGGAGATAACCCATTCGCAGGTATAGATATTAGCTGGAATAGAATAGAAGGCGGAAAAGCTATTGAAGATATTTTGAAACCAATTGAAGAAAATTTCAACTTCTCTGATCCCTCAGTACATCTTTCGCAATTGGTTAAAGCCTATCAAATGCTTCAAAATGTTGAAAACGAACATTGGAAAACTATAAAGTCAAAAGAGTTAATAGCTATTATAGAAGCTTGTGCAGGTCTATATTTAGAAGTTTCAGCTTCAAGTCCAACTGCAACAAAAAATGAAGCTATAAATCTTCGAATTGAAGCATTAAACCGAAGTGAAACTAATATTAAGTTAATATCTTATAAAATGACTTCACTAGAAGATACTATTTTAAAAAACATTCAATTATCAGCTAACAATCGCATTAATCTTGAAGAAGGTATTACAATTCCTAATAATATAAATTACACATCAGCTTACTGGTTGAATAAAAAAGGGACTTTAGGAATGTACAGTGTAGAAGACCAAAGGCTCATTGGAAAACCTGAAACTCCAAGGGCTGTAAACGTAACTTTTAATTTAAATATAGAAAATGTACTTATACCAATTACGAAACCAGTGGTGTATAGGTATTCAAAACCAGACAAAGGCGAATTGTATCGCCCATTTGAAATCGTGCCACCGGTTTCAGCAAGTCTAAGAGACAAAGTTTTTATTTTTGAAAATGATCAGCAGAAAGATATTGAGGTTGTCATTAAAGCAGGAAAAGACAATATCGAAGGCTTTGTACAAATGGCATATCCCAACGACTGGAGTGTTTATCCGGAAAAGCAAAAAATTAAAATTGAAAATAAAGGAGATGCGCAAACATTAGTTTTTACTGTTATACCTCCAAAAAATCAGAGTGAAGGTTTAATTACACCAATGGTGAATTTGGATGGTGAATTTTACACAAAAGAACTTATCGAAATTGATTATAACCATATACCCTTTCAAACCGTTTATTTACCTAGCGAGAGCAAATTAGTTCGCTTAAACATTCAAAAACGAGGAAACAATATTGGATATATTGAAGGCGCTGGTGATGTTGTTCCAGAAAGTTTACAACAAATTGGTTACAACGTTACCATAATTAAACCTGAAAATATTTCAGCTGATAATCTTTCGGAATTTGATGCAATTGTTATCGGAATTAGAGCATATAATATTTTGGATGAACTTAAATTCAAACAAAAATTTCTTTTAGAATATGTAAAAGATGGTGGAAATATGGTTGTCCAATACAATACAAGCCGTGGAATAAAAGTTGATAATATTGCACCGTTCGATTTGACTCTTTCGAGAGACCGTGTTACAGACGAAAATGCAGAAATGAGAATTCTTCAGCCTAACCATCCACTCTTAAATTTTCCAAATAAAATAACTCAAAAAGATTTTGAAGGTTGGGTACAAGAACGCGGATTATATTTTCCAAATAAATGGTCAAATGAGTATACATCTTTATTTTCTGCAAATGATAAAGGAGAATCTCCTAAAACCGGAAGTTTGTTAATTGCCAAATACGGAAAAGGTAATTATATCTATACAGGACTGAGTTTTTTTAGAGAATTCCCGGCAGGGGTTTCAGGAGCTTATCGTCTATTTGCAAATATGCTTTCTGCAGGAAAAGAAAAAGTGCCCAATAAAAAACTAAACGACTAATCATGGAAAATCAATCACCAGAAAAACAGCCATGGCTAAAATCTTACACTCTGGTTTTAGTCGCTAACCTCATATACATCATTTTGTTTTATATCATAACTAAAGCATTTTAATATGGTTTTAAGCTGGATTGATTGGACGGTTTTAGCCGCTACCCTTCTAACTATTGTTGGTTATGGAACTTGGGTGACACGAAATAATAAAACTGCGCAAGACTACATTAAAGGAGGAAATACCACACGTTGGTGGACAATAGGATTATCAGTAATGGCTACACAAGCTAGTGCAATTACTTTTTTGTCAACTACCGGTCAAGCATTTTCTGAAGGTATGGGTTTTGTGCAATTTTACTTTGGTTTGCCAATTGCCATGGTTATCATATGCTTAGTTTTTATTCCATTGTATCATCGATTAAAAGTCTATACTGCATACGAGTTTTTAGAAAATCGATTTGACTTAAAAACAAGAAGTTTAACTGCTATTTTATTTTTAATACAACGTGGTTTAGCCGCAGGTATAACCATCTTTGCTCCTGCTATTATTTTATCTATTGTTTTAGGAATTAATATTGTTTATCTAAATATCATTATTGGATTTTTAGTGATTATTTACACAGTATCTGGTGGAACAAAAGCAGTTACAGTGACACAGAAACAGCAAATGTTTGTCATTTTTGCCGGGATGTTAGCAGCACTATTTATTACACTTCAACTAATCCCTAACGAAATCTCTTTTAGTGACGCTCTAGAAATAGCAGGTGCAAACGGACGTATGGAAATTTTGGATTTTTCGTTTGATCTAGAAAACCGATACACCGTTTGGTCTGGATTAATTGGTGGTACTTTTTTAGCCTTATCCTATTTTGGTACAGATCAAAGTCAAGTACAACGCTATCTGTCGGGTAGCAATGTAAAAAATATGCAAATGGGGTTAATTTTCAATGGTTTATTGAAAGTGCCAATGCAATTTTTTATTCTCCTTTGTGGTATTATGGTATTTGTTTTTTACCAATTTAACCCCTCACCTTTAAACTTTATAGATGCTTCTACTCAAACTGTTTTAGTTTCAGAATATGGTGATGATTACAGATCGCTTCAAGAAAAACAGAATATTTTATTTAATAAGAAGAAAGATTTGAGTTTATTACTTGCAAAAAATGATAGTCCTGAGTTAATACAGGAAATTTCTGCGCTTGATAGTATTGAAAAAACATATAGATTAAAATCTAAATTCCTAATAAAAAAGGCTGTTGATAAAGAATATACTTCTGAATACAATACTTTAGAATCTGAAGTTGCTTCATTGAAATCTAGTCCAAAAAGTGAAGATTATATTGCAAAATCACATGAACTAAAAACCCTTTATGCATCAGCAGCAAAAGACACTAGGACTAATGATAGAGATTATATGTTTATTAGATTTATTCTTAATCAACTTCCTGTTGGTTTAATTGGACTATTACTTGCTGTGATACTATCAGCTGCAATGTCCTCAACGGCTTCAGAAATTAACGCTTTAGCTACAATAACATCCATCGATTTATATGGTCGCAATTTAAAAGGAAAAAAAGATGATGCGGCAATGGTTAGAGTTACTAAATGGTTTACACTAGCGTGGGGAATCGTTGCTATAATTATCGCATGTTTTGCAAATCTTGCAGAGAATTTAATTCAATTGGTTAATATCATAGGCTCTATTTTTTATGGAAATGTATTAGGGATTTTCCTGTTAGCCTTTTTCTTCAAACGTATTAAAGGTAATGCTGTATTTGTAGGTGCATTAATTACTCAAATCATAATTATTGCTGGTTGGTGGTTTAATTGGATGCCATATTTATGGCTTAATCTGTTTGGTTGTGTCCTAGTTATTTTAATTACAAATCTCATCCAAGGATATACAAAAAATACAGATTAGACTCTGATTTTGAATGTTATAACTCGATAAATTAAAATTTATTGAAATTATATATTAGGTAATTATGGATAATTTTCACTAATATTACGTGAAAAATTACCCAAATTACGCTATGAAAACTATTACTAAATTCCTACCTATTCTAGTATTTCTCTTCAGTATCAAAGCTTTTGCTCAGAGCAAAACTGATGTATTAAGAAACTTTGCAAACTCTAATGATGCAAAGATTTCGTTTACCAGTACTACAGAGACCGTTCAATTTATTAGATTTTCAAATACCTCAGCTTATAAGGCAAAAGGAAATAATTCCACGACTAAATCTTTTGGTTTTATTAATGAAACAAGAGTTTTTGGAAACCTAAGTGCATCTGACTTTATATTAGATAATTCAAAGGAAGATAGTTATGGATTAGAACATGTAACTCTAAATCAGACATATAATGGTATACCTGTGTTTGATGGAGAGTTAAAATTTCACTTTAATTCTTCTAAAAATATTTCTGCAATTAATGGAAATATTGTTGAAGGCATAAAAATTAATACTACACCCTCAATCAGTATTTTAGAAGCTAAGAATATGGCTTTAGAACTAATCAATAATCAGAATATAAATTATTCTGGTAAGGAATTATTTGTTCAACAAAATGACTTACTTGTTTATCCAAAAGGGATTGTCAAAGGGCAAATAATATCTAACTATTTGGCTTACTATATAGAGGTTAGAAATAATCTTGATGTCAGAGAATATCTATTTATCGATGCACACAATGGAGAGCTTCTGGATCAATTTACGGGTATTGCGCATGCAATAGATAGAATTGTTTACGAAGGAAACACAAATCCAGTTAATATAGTTTGGGAAGAAGGTGATGCTTTGCCTGGTTCGCTTTCAGATTGGCAGCAGAATGAAGTTATTGCTTCTGAGCATACTTATAATTTTTTTAAAAATGCATTTAGTTACACATCTTATGATGGCGCTGATGCTCAAATGATTACTATAAACAATAATCCAAATATCAGTTGTCCAAATGCAACTTGGAATGGGTTTTCTGCAAATTATTGTGATGGTACTGCCTCTGATGATGTTATTGCTCATGAATGGGGTCATGCTTATACTGAATACACAAATAATTTAATTTACGCATGGCAATCAGGAGCAATTAACGAAGCTTACTCGGACATTTGGGGAGAAACTATAGATTTACTCAACAACTATGAAGATGCGGATGATGACAATTCAATAAGAAATGCATGTAATAGTTCTGACCGATGGCGAGTGGGAGAAGATGCAACTGCGTTTGGTGGTGCTATAAGAGACATGTGGGATCCAACCTGTGACGGTGACCCAGGAAAAGTTACTGATGGTGTGTATTGGTGTAACACAGGTGATTCTGGAGGTGTACACATTAATTCTGGTATCCCAAATCATGCTTATGCCTTACTCGTAGATGGAGGTATTTACAATACGTACACAATTTCGAGCATAGGATTTACAAAAGCTGCTCATATATTTTGGAGAGCTCAGAGTCAATATTTAACTGCGACTAGTGATTTTGAAGATTTAGCGGACGCTCTTGAGGCTTCAGCAAATGATTTACTAGGAATAGATTTAGAAGGCTTGTCTACTACAAATACACCTGCAGGATTATCTGGTGAGATTATCACGGTAGATGACGTACAGACAGTTATTGATGTAATATTAGCTGTAGAAATGCGGATCAATCCGGATGCTTGTAATTTTCAACCAGTATTGGGTACGTCACCATCCCCATGTGGAGCATCAACAACAAATCCAATTTTTTCAGAGGATTGGGAAACCGGAACAGATGGTTGGTCATTTACTCAGTTACCAGAAAATGCAAGTACTTGGGAAAGTAGAGATTGGGTATTGTCTTCTAATTTACCTAATGAAAGAACAGGAAATGCAATTTTTGGCACCGACCCAATTAACGGTAATTGTACCACAGATTTAGAAAATGGAATTATACGTTTAGAAAGTCCTTTGATTACAATACCTAATTACACAACAGGTATTACTGAGTTATTTTTTAACCATTATGTAGCAACAGAAGCTAATTGGGATGGTGCAAATATTAAATATCAATTAGATTCAGGAAGCTGGGAAATATTACCATCCTCAGCATTTACAACAAATCCTTACAATGGAACAATAAATGCGGCTTCCTCAGGTAATGATAATCCAATGGAAAATCAAGATGCGTTTACGGGCTCTGATGAAGGCTCTGTAACAAGTACTTGGGGTACTAGTATAGTAGATTTAAGTCAAGTTGGTGTTACCGCAAATTCTACAATCAAATTTCGTTTTGAAATGGGAACAGATGGTTGTAATGGCCGAGAAGGTTGGTATATAGATGAGCTTGCAGTGTACAACTGTAATTTTGCTCTATCTGTAAAAGATTTTGATAGTCTAAATCAAGTAGTCAAAATATATCCTAATCCTTCTAATGGGGTATTTAACTTAAGAAAGCTTAATCAAGTAGATTTACTCCTAGCAAATATATACGACCTAAATGGACGATTAATTAAAAAGGTAGATTTAGAAAATATGAATGTTGAATCTGTAATAGATATAACATCAGTATCTGAAGGTCTTTATTTTATTGAAGTAGTCTCAAAAGATAATAGACATACATTTAAAGTCAATAAAAACTAGATTTTAAACTAAAAAAAAGCGACATTATATAGTCGCTTTTTTTTTTTTTAATTCTTAATAGAAATTACATAGCTCCCCATTCTTTTAGAGAATTCATATTCATTTTTACATAATCAGCATTTCCAGCCTTTTTTGCGCCTTCTAAAGATTTTTTAGCAGTTTCCACAGCTTGTTTCTTTTTGCCAATTTTTGCAAATAATAAAGATTGTTGTCTTAACTGCCAATACGCAGGCTCCTTAATCATATTCATTGCTTTGTCCATCCACTTTTCAGCTTTTACCATGTCTTTATCCTCATTCATAAAATAAACAGCTGATGCGTAATAGTCATTTGCTGTTGGCCCAGCCATTGTTTTTTTAATAGCTTTTAAAACAGATGCATCTGTAGGTACTTCGAATTTAATATTTGCCATTGTATCTGCCCAAATAAATCCAATCTCTGCAGAATTGTTTGACAGATTATCAAAAGTTATTGTAAAAGTTTCTACCATCATTGGTAATTTCATAGTCTCTACAGTTGTTTTTGCAGCGACTTTAGCAGCATCCCATTTTGCAGGTGTACCCCAATTTTCAGTATCAGTATAAAATACAACATCCCAATCAGATTCATTTGGTGTTACAAAAATTGCATAAGAACCAGCTTTTAACGTTTGCCCATCAACGACAACATCATCACTAAAAGATATCATAGTATTTTTGTTAGCTCCAGTACGCCACATTTTACCATAAGGTACTAGATCTCCAAAAATTGTACGTTCTCTCATTCCTGGGCGAGAATATTCTAACGTTACATCTGTTAATCCAACCTTCTGCTCTATTTTAGTATGTGGACTTGGTTGTGGTGTTGTAATCTGGGCATTGATACTAAACATTAATGTCAAAGCAAATGCTAATACTGTAAATTTTTTCATATTAAAAAAGTGTTAGTGTTTAAATTGTAGTGTAAAATTACAACTTCACTTAAGCTGAAATTGTTAAGGATTACTTAAAATACTTCTCTTTTACTCAAAATATGAAATTAATATTATTTGCATAATAATATCTTTAATCGTAATATTGCAATAAACAAATAAAGTAATTATGGGATTGGTTAAATCTGAAATATTTACAGAAAAACAAAATAAAATTTCTCAATTAGCTAAAGCCTTTGCTCATCCGGCACGAGTGGCTATTTTACAACACATTTTTAATACAAACACCTGTATTTGTGGTGATTTGGTTGAAGAAATCGGTTTAGCACAATCTACAATCTCACAACACCTAAAAGAATTAAAAAATATTGGTTTAATAACAGGAAATATTGAAGGTACAAGTGTTTGTTATTGTATAGACAACACGAAATGGTCTGAGATGAAAAACACATTACATCAATTTTTGAATCAAGATATATTAAATAATAATTGCTGTTAAACTCATAATTTATGAAACTATCAGAAATAAAAAAGCACCTCAATCAATTAGAGACGATTGAGTTTAAATTACCAAATGGAGATTTGGTTCCTAGACACTTTCACGTAACAGAAGTTGGTAAAGTATCAAAAACCTTTATCGATTGTGGCGGAACACTCAGACAAGAAAGTCTCATAAACTTTCAGTTATGGGAAGCTGACGATTATGACCATAGATTACATCCAGAAAAGCTACTTAGCATCATTAACCTATCTGAAGAAAAATTAGGATTAAGAGATGTAGACATAGAGGTTGAATACCAATCCGATACTATCGGCAAGTATCTTTTAGGCTTTGAAAATGGTAGCTTCTTATTACAATCTACAAAAACTGCATGTTTGGCTTTAGATAGTTGTGGTATACCTTCACAGAAACCAAAACTGAAGCTTTCAGAAATTCAATCACAAACCTCAAATTGTTGTACTCCAGAATCTGGCTGCTGTTAACCTAAAACCCAAATAATAATGCAATTTAACACTTTGAATGATATAATAAGTTCACTAGATATATCAACTATTTCTAAAGAGCGTAAACAAATTTTAGATATATTAAAAACTTATATTCAGACTAAAAAAAACAATCACCAAAACATAAATCTTAACTTTATTTGCACTCATAATTCACGTCGTAGTCATTTATCTCAAATTTGGGCACAAACGATGGCAAATAATTTTAAAATCAAAAATGTATTTTGTTATTCTGGTGGAACTGAAGCAACAGCAATGTTTACTGTTGTTGAAGAGACTTTAAAAAAACAAGGATTTCATATAGACAAGCTTTCTAACGAAAAGAATCCTGTTTACGCTATCAAGTTTTCAGAGAATAATAATCCAATCATATGTTTTTCAAAAACTTTTGATGCTGACTTCAATCCATCCAGTAACTTTGCTGCAATAATGACATGCTCTCATGCCGATGAAAATTGCCCATTTATTGCTGGAGCAGAACAACGAATTCCAGTTCGTTATGATGACCCAAAAGCTTTTGATAATACTCCGCAACAACTAGAAAAGTACAGAGAAAGAAGTTTACAAATCGCGACTGAGTTATTTTATGTCTTTTCACAAATAAATTCTTAAAAAAATGACATCAAAAAAATTAAGTTTTCTTGATAAAAATCTCACATTATGGATTTTTGTTGCCATGGCAATAGGTGTTGGATTTGGTTATTTTATTCCAACCTTTCCAGACTTCATTAACTCATTCAGTAGTGGAACAACTAATATTCCGATTGCCATTGGTTTGATTTTAATGATGTATCCACCTCTCGCAAAGGTTAATTATGCATTATTACCTAAGGTTTTTAAGAATACAAAAATTCTTTCTATTTCATTAATTCTTAATTGGATAATTGGACCTGTTTTAATGTTTGTTTTGGCGATTACATTTTTACGTGACTATCCAGAATATATGGTTGGTCTTATATTAATTGGTTTAGCACGTTGTATAGCTATGGTTTTAGTTTGGAACGATCTAGCAGAAGGTAGCAGCGAATATGGCGCTGGTCTGGTAGCCTTAAATAGTATTTTTCAAGTTTTTGCCTACAGTTTTTATGCCTGGATCTTTATAACCATACTTCCACCCTATTTTGGATTTCAAGGTGCAATCGTAGATATTTCTATTAACACAATAGCAAAGAGTGTTGCCATATATTTAGGAATTCCATTTGTTATGGGAATATTTAGTAGATTAATTTTAATAAAATTAAAAGGCGAAGAATGGTACACCACCAAATTTATTCCAAAAATATCTCCAATAACCTTAATAGCGTTATTATTTACTATAACAGTTATGTTTTCACTAAAAGGCGAATTGATTGTAGAAATTCCCATGGATGTTGTTATCATAGCCATACCACTATTAGTTTATTTTACCTTAATGTTTATTATTGGATTTTTCTTTACCAAAGCAACAGGTGCTGAATATGACAAAACAGCTTCTGTAGCATTTACTGCCGCAGGAAATAATTTTGAATTGGCGATTGCAGTCGCTATTGCTGTTTTTGGACTCAATTCTGGTCAAGCATTTGCAGGCGTCATTGGGCCATTAGTAGAGGTTCCTGCTCTAATTTTATTGGTTCGAGTATCATTTTGGCTCCGAAAAAAATACTATTATCCCAAAAAGATTTAATGATTTATTTTTTTGTTTGTGATCTCTTGTTAAATTTTGTTTAACTATTATTATAAATAGTTAAACATTCTTATCTTTGATTTGAAATAACATTATCATGGCTAAGAAAAAATCAATCTCACAAACAGACATCATAAGATTTTACATGGATTATGTGCTTATGCACGACCACAAAACAAAATCTGTGTATGCTTTTGCAAAGGATAATAATTTTGATGAATCAAAATTTTACGAATTTTTTTCTTCATTTGAAGCTTTAGAACAATCTATTTTTAAGGTTTTCTTTGACAATACATACAATGCACTTGAAAAAAGTGAAGACTATCAAAATTTTGATCCTCAAAATAAATTATTAAGTTTCTATTTTACATTCTTCGAGAACCTAACTGCAAATCGAAGTTATGTAGTTCACGCGTTTAAAGGCAATAAGGATGACATGAAGTCTCTAAGAGTGTTATCGCAACTAAAAAGGAGTTTTAATAATTATATAGAGCGTTTAGGAATCAATTTGATTGACGTGCAACAAGATCAATTGCAAAAAATTCAAACTAGAGGTTTAAAAGAATCTGCTTGGTTTCAGTTATTAGTAACCATGAAATTTTGGTTAGATGATACTTCTACTTCATTTGAAAAAACAGACATTTTTATTGAAAAATCTGTTAGAGCAAGTTTTGATTTAATAGATATAACACTACTTAAAAGTATCATTGACTTTGGTAAATTTTTGTTCAAAGAAAAAATGCAAATGAACTAAATGAAAACAATAGACAGCATACCTATTACTAAGATATCCAGAGCTAGTAAACTAGTTTCTACTGGTGCAAAAGTTGGTGTTAATTATTTAAAGTATTATGGTGACAAAATGGTAAATTCAAAGGAAGATGCCAAAGAACGCCTCAATCAAAATAACGCAGAAGACATATATGACAGTCTAAAAAAGCTTAAAGGTAGTGCTCTCAAGGTAGCACAGATGCTAAGTATGGAAAAAAGTATTTTACCCAAAGCTTATGTCGAAAAATTTTCTTTATCACAATTTTCGGTTCCCCCATTATCACCGCCATTGGTGATAAAAACGTTCAAAAAATATTTTGGACAACACCCCGAAGATTTGTTTGATACTTTCAACGCAACCTCAGTAAACGCTGCCAGTATTGGGCAGGTCCATCTTGCAACTAAGAATGGGAAAAAATTTGCTGTAAAAATTCAATATCCTGGGGTTGCAGAAAGTATTGCATCAGATTTAGCATTAGTTAAGCCTATAGCAATAAAAATGTTTAATATAAAAGGTAAAGACTCTGATAAGTATTTTAAAGAAGTAGAAAATAAGCTTACCGAAGAAACAAATTACACATTGGAGATTGAGCAGAGCAAAGTGGTAGTTGAAGCTTGTAAACATATTTCTAATCTTGAGTTCCCTAATTATTACGGAGATTTATCCTCAGAAAGAATAATAACAATGGATTACAAGAGAGGTGAACATCTTTCAGAATTTGTAACCCATAATAACAATCAGTCGATTTCTAATCAATTAGGGCAAGCCTTGTGGGACTTCTATATGTTCCAAATCCATAATCTTCGTAAAGTACATGCAGATCCACATCCAGGAAACTTTTTAGTATCAGATAAAGGAAAACTCATTGCTCTAGATTTTGGTTGTATGAAAGCAATTCCTGATGAATTTTATATTCCTTATTTTGAATTAGCAAAAAAAGAAAGTATTGATAATACTGAGGTTTTTACTCAAAAACTGTATGAATTAGAAATTCTACGTGCAGACGACTCCAAGGAAGAAATCGAGTTTTTTAGTGCTATGTTTTACGATTTATTAAGCCTATTTACACTACCATTTCATAATAAAACGTTCGATTTTTCAAATCCAGATTTTTTTAACCAAGTTGCAGAGATGGGTCAACGTTACTCTAAAAGTACAGAGTTAAGAAAAATGAATGGTAACAGAGGTTCTACTCATTTTATTTATATAAACAGAACGTTCTTTGGGCTATATAATTTAATGTTTGATTTAAAGGCCAAAAATGTAAAAATTAATAATTTTATAAACCTATAGATGGCTGAATTTAGTTTGAATGACATTAACCAAATGCATCATCTATACCGTATAAATCTTATCAATAGCTGCTCTGGTTACAAATCAGCCAATCTCATAGGTACTAAAGACACAGACGGAATTAGTAATGTTGCCGTTTTTAGTTCCTTAACTCACATGGGTTCTAATCCAGGATTATTGGGCTTTTTTTTAAGACCAACTACTGTAATTAGAGATACTTATGATAACATTAAAACTTCAGGTAAATATACTGTAAACCATGTTTATGAAGATATTATAGAAGATGCTCATCATACATCTGCAAAGTACAATTCTGATGTTTCAGAATTTGATGTCACGCAACTTCACGAAGAATATAAGGATGGGTTTTTTGCACCATTTGTTAAGCATAGTCCTATTCAAATGGCCATGAAATTTGTTGAAGAATATGATATTAAAGCTAATAATACCATACTTTTGGTTGGAAAGATTGAAAAACTATATGTACCAGATTCTCTGATAGAAAAAGATGGTTTTATTAATTTATCTAAAGCTAAAGTAGCAACTATAAATGGATTGGACGGCTATGCGATACCTGAATTAAAAACACGATTAGAATACCAACGTCCAAAAAACGGTTTTTCACACCGCGATAAATAAAAATTTATTCATGAAAATATTACTTACAGGAACTACAGGCTACATCGCTAAGAGATTAGCATTGCAGTTACTTGAAGATAATCATGAGTTAGTTTGTTGTGTTCGTGACATGGAACGTATTCCTGATGAAATTGAAGAACATCCGCGATGTAAGTTTATCAAAGTAGATTTCTTAAAACCTGAATCTGTAGAAATACCAAGTGATATCGAGGCTGCTTACTACCTAATACATTCAATGTCAAATTCTAAGAATGATTTTGAAAAATTAGAAAGACAGTGTTCACAAAATTTTAAAGAGTTAGTTAACAAAACAGAATGTAATCAAGTCATTTACTTAAGTGGTATTGTAAATGACGACTCATTATCTAAACATCTGAAATCACGACTTCAGGTTGAAAACACATTAAAATCAAATGATTATGCTCTAACTACCTTTAGAGCTGGAATTATTGTTGGTAGCGGTAGTGCATCATTCGAAATTATAAGAGATATTGTTGAGAAACTTCCGGTTATGATAACTCCAAAATGGTTAAATACCAAAACGCAACCTATAGGAGTTAGAGATGTTTTGACTTATTTATCAAATGCTTTAGGAAATAAAAAACTATTCGATAAGTCTTACGATATTTTTGGGCCAGAAATATTGACTTACAAAGAAATGTTACTGCAGTTTGCAGAAGTCAGAGGATTAAAACGTTACATACTTACACTACCTGTGTTAACACCTAAACTATCATCGTATTGGTTATATTTTGTTACATCTACATCCTTTCAATTGGCATCAGCACTTGTGGATAGCATGAAGGTCGAAGTTATCGGAAAACCTAGTGATATTAATTCGCATATAGATATTGAACCGATGTCCTACAAAACAGCTGTGAATTTGGCGTTTCAAAAAATTCAACAAAACGAAGTTGTATCAAGCTGGAAAGATGCTGTTAGCAGTGGTATTTTTAATGACCAACTTTCAAAGCATATAGAGCTACCTCATTACGGATGCTTTAAAGATGTACGTTTTAGAGAAGTTACAGATGAAGAGTTTACACTAAATCAAATATGGAAAATTGGTGGACGTAATGGTTGGTACCGATTTAACCGCCTTTGGAAAATTAGAGGTCATGTCGATAAGCTTTTTGGTGGTGTGGGCTTAAGGCGTGGTAGAACACATGACACCTACCTTGAGCCTGGCGATCCATTAGATTTTTGGCGTGTATTATTTGCCGACAAAAACGAAAAAAGGCTACTGCTATTTGCTGAAATGAAACTACCCGGAGAAGCTTGGTTGGAGTTTAAAATTGTAAAGAATAAGTTGTATCAACGTGCTGTATTTAGACCCAAGGGCGTTTGGGGAAGGCTGTATTGGTATTCAGTTTTACCGTTTCATGCTTTTGTGTTTAATGGAATGATAGATGCCTTAGTCAAAAAGAAATAAAATTATGCCTAAAGGGACAAAAAAGGAACATTTACCGACAAAGATTTGTCCTGTTTGTCAACGACCATTTACATGGCGTAAAAAATGGGAACGAGATTGGGAAAACGTAATATATTGTAGTCAAAAATGCAAGAAAGAAAAAATAAAACAAGTTTAGTATGGTTTAGAAACGACCTACGTACTATTGATAATGTAGTGTTATCAGAAGCTTGTAAAAGTAATAACCGCGTCATAGGTCTTTATTGCTTTGATTCAAAATATTTTAAACTCAATAAATACGGTTTTAAAACTACTGAAAAGTTCAGGGCAAAGTTTTTAATAGAAACTATTGCAGATTTAAGAATACAGTTAAACAACCTAAATATCGATTTGCTAGTCCATCAAGACGCACCTGAAAATGTCATTGAAGAGATTGTTAAAAATTATAATGTTACAGATATTTATTTACAAAATGATTGGACTAAAGATGAATTAGCAACAGAAAATGAAGTAAAATCAAAAATTCCTAACGTCAATTTTTATAAATATTACAATCAATTACTATATCACCCTGAGGACATAAATTTTGAGATTGAAAATTTACCCCAAGTCTTTACAGTATTCCGAAAAAAGCTTGAAAAATATGTAGCCATCAGAGAAAAAGCTACAAATGAGAAGTTACCAATTTCAAACAGAATAGCTAATAAAACTGTAATACCTATGATACAAAATTTAGGATTTGAAGATTTCAAAATACATCCTAATGCGGCATTTCCGTTCAAAGGTGGAGAGACTGAAGCTTTGTCACGATTAGATGACTATTTTTTCAATACAAAAAAACTCGGTTTCTACAAAAAAACACGCAATGGGTTAGTTGGTATAGATTACAGTTCAAAATTTTCACCATGGTTGGCTAATGGAAGTATTTCTGCACGAACTATTTATTGGCAAGTACAGAAATTTGAAAAAGAGCATGTTAAAAATCAATCTACCTATTGGTTGATATTTGAATTGATTTGGCGCGATTATTTTAAGTATGTATCTCTAAAACATGGTAATCAAATATTTAAGTTAAATGGTATTTTAAAGAAAGATTACGATTGGACTACAAATAAAAATCTAATCGAAAAATGGATTAATGGTAAAACCAAATCTGATTTTGTGAATGCCAACATGATAGAGCTTAAAGATACTGGATGGATGAGCAATCGTGGACGTCAAAATGTAGCCTCCTATTTTGCCAAAGAACTTCATCTAGATTGGCGTATTGGTGCTGCTTATTTTGAATCGCTCCTACTCGACTTTGATGTACATAGCAATTTTGGTAATTGGATGTATGTTTCTGGTGTCGGTAATGACCCTAGAGACCGAAAATTTAATGTTGAGTCACAAGCCGAACGTTATGATGCCAATGGTAAGTTTAGACGTATTTGGCTACAACCTAATTTATTTTGATGATGAATGTAAAAGAATTACATATCATATTTCCTCACCAACTTTTTAAAAACACATCAGTTTTAGAAGAAATAGATAACGTCCTTTTAGTTGAAGAATACCTGTTCTTTAAACAATATAAATTTCATAAACAAAAAATTGCCTTTCACCGTGCAAGCATGAAAGCTTTCGCTAAATATTTAACGTCAAAAGGTAAAAGCGTTGATTATTTTGATGCCACGGACAAAAAAAGTGATATAAGAAAACTACTTCCATATTTAAAAGATAAAAGTGTAGAAATCATTCATATCATTGATCCAACAGACAACTATCTTGAAAAGCGTATTAAAAATTATTCAGAAGGTATCGATATTAAATGGTATGACAATCCACTATTTATAAATACAAAAGCCGAATTATCATCGTTTTTTAAACCTACAAAAAAGAAGTTTTTCCAAACCTCTTTTTATAAAAATGAACGAAAGAATAGAAATATTCTAATGACTGGCGATTCTCCTCAAGGCGGAAAACTAACTTTCGATTCTGAAAACAGAAAAAAATATCCAAAAGGAAAAACACCACCAAGTATTCAATTTCCAAACAAAACAATCTACCATAGGGAAGCTGAAAAATATATTGAAATAAATTTTTCAGGAAATTATGGAGACTTAAATGATTTTATTGTTTACCCTATTGATTTTAAATCTGCAGAGACTTGGCTACAACAATTTTTTGAATTTCGTTTTCATGAGTTTGGAGCTTATGAAGATGCTATTGTCAAAGAAGAACATTTTTTGAACCATAGCTTACTTTCACCATTAATAAATGTAGGGTTATTAAATCCAATGGAGGTTATTGAAAAAGCCATTGATTATGCAATAAAAAACGATGTCCCAATAAACTCAACAGAAGGTTTTGTAAGGCAAATATTGGGTTGGCGAGAATTTATAAGAGGCGTATACGAAGTCAAGGGCACCGAAGAACGCACAAAGAATTTCTGGAATTTTAATCGGAAGATTTCCAAATCTTTTTATGATGGAACGACTGGTATACAGCCAATTGACGATGTCATCAAAAAAATTAATAAAACTGCATATGCACATCACATTGAGCGTTTGATGATATTAGGAAACTTTATGGTTTTGTGTGAGTTTGACCCAGATGACGTTTACCAATGGTTCATGGAGCTTTTTATCGATGCTTTTGATTGGGTAATGGTACCTAATGTTTATGGTATGAGTCTTTTTGCTGATGGTGGATTAATGTCAACAAAACCATATATAAGCAGTAGTAATTACATCAAAAAAATGAGCAATTATGGCAAAGGCGATTGGCAAAATATATGGGATGGCTTATTCTGGACGTTTATGGACAAGCATCGCGATTTCTTTTCTGGTAATCCAAGGCTAGGTATGCTTTTGGGTAATTTAGATAGAATGAATAAAGAAACCTTAGAAGGTCACTTTAATGCTGCAGAAGCCTTTTTTAAAAAATTAGATAATGCATAAGAATAAAGAACATATTAATGTTGTTTGGTTCAAACGCGATTTGCGTCTTCAGGATAATGAAGCTATTGCGAATGCATTAAATTCCAACAAACGCACACTTTTACTTTATGTTTTTGAAAATATTCTACTCAATGATGATCATTACAGTCAACGTCATTTTAACTTTATAAAAGAGTCTATTAGAGATTTAAACCAGCAACTAAAATCACATAATACCAAAGTATTAGCAGTTAACTCAGATATTATTGGTGCATTTAATAACTTACAAGAGTTTTATAAGATAGATGCTGTTTTTTCTCATGTAGAAACAGGTATTTTAGTCACCTACAAACGTGATAAAGAATTTAAGCGCTATTGCAGGAATAACTTAATCAATTGGGTTGAAAATAAAAACAACGGTGTACAACGTGGTTTAGTTAATCGAAATGATTGGTTTGAAAGTGTTGAAATTTACATGCAACAAGAGTTAGAATTGTTTAAACCCAAAAACAATCAGTTATTAAACCATATTGAAATTGAAACCTTAGAATCTGTTTTTTCTGTTACAAACTTAGAATCACCCAAAGAGGCACCTTTTCAAAAAGGTGGAAGCACTATGGGTTGGAAATATGCTAACTCCTTCTATAATGGTCGCTACGAAAATTACATGTTTCATATTTCGCAACCTGAGGCTTCTAGAGGCAGTTGCAGTCGTTTATCGCCTTATATTGCTTGGGGAAATTTATCGATTCGCGAAATATTCAAAAAAGGCCAAGTCGTAAAACTACAATCAAAAGACAAGCGGCATATTGGTGGTTTCTTGTCTCGCTTACGTTGGCAAACACATTTTATTCAAAAGTTTGAAATGGAACATACCATGGAAAAAGCCAGTGTTAATAAAGGCTTTCATAAGCTTAAGAAAAAAATTTCTAAACACTATCAAAAAGCCTGGAAAGAGGGACAAACTGGATTTCCCTTAGTTGATGCAAGTATGCGCTGTCTAGTAGAAACGGGTTACATAAATTTTAGAATGCGTGCCATGCTAGCTTCATTTTTCACACACATATTATGGCAGCCTTGGCAGGATGCATCTGCACATTTGTCACAACAGTTTTTAGATTTTGAGCCAGGTATTCACTTTCCACAATTACAAATGGCAGCTGGTGAAACAGGTATCAATACACTAAGAATTTATAACCCAACTGCAAATAGTATAAAACATGACCCAGATGCTAACTTTATAAAAAAATGGGTACCAGAACTAGAGCATTTAGATACACACTTTATCCATGAACCTTACCTAATGACACCAATGGAATCAGCATTTTATGATTTTGAATTAGGTAAAGATTATCCAAAGCCTATTGTAGACATAAAAGAAAATCGTAAGCGCGCCAGTGACATACTTTGGAATATGAAAAAAGATTCTGACGTTGTAAATGAAAGTTACAGGATATTAAAACGACATACTCTTCAGGATAGAAACCGTATGCTTAGAAGAGATTAAGCGTTTTTTTAGTACGTTAATTCTTACAATCTTAATTCTCTGTTAATTTTTGTTTAACTTAAACTATAAAAGATTAAACATTTTGTATATTTGATTAGGTCATGATTTTAAACACAACTCATTATAACAAAGAACACAAGTCCACAATTGCTGATTTAGTTGGCAGTGAGTTTTCTTTGGTGCAGAAGTTGAAGTTAAAAGGTGTGGGATCTAAACGCATGATTATTGATGATGTAAGTCCTAACATGAAGTCTTTGATGAACATAGTCTCAGACATTAATTATGGCAACATTGAACTTAGACCTAAAGGTGTTTTAATAATGATAAATCAAGGGTTAAAAAACTTCACTTGGGTTATTCCTTTTTACCAATTGGTAATATATAAAACAAATGGCTCTAGTATTCATGCGCAAGGTAGATTTGTTCACTTTAGAGACAATAAAACATTTAAAGAAAATAAAAAGTTTTTTGATAAGCTTTTAGACGCAAAAGTAAAATACGATATGGAATATGCCATGCCAATATAATTATGGAATTTACTGAAAGAAATATAGATCGTATTATAGAAATGGCCTGGGAAGACCGTACTACTTTTGATGCCATTAAATTCCAGTTTGGATTAAAAGAACAAGAAGTTATTAATCTTATGCGTCGCGAAATGAAACCAAGTAGTTTCAGGATGTGGAGAGAACGTGTACAAGGCAGGGCCACAAAACATAGTAAAAAACGAAATTTTGAGGAAGGCAGATTTAAATGTTCGAGACAAAAATCAATTTCAAATAACTCTATTTCAAAACGATAAACCGTGCTTTGATTTAAGTTTGGAGTACTTAAAGACAGCACATTAAAAAGATTTTATGAAAACAGAAATTTTAACCAAAAAAAATGGAAAAGCATTAAATGGTTTCAGTATTGAAGACATAGGCGACGACCATTTATTTACAAGTCTTGACACACCGATGAAGCCAGGTGCTTTTGACATATCCGACAAAGAAAAAAAAGAACGCATCTCAATTTTATTTTCAGAAATCATGGATGTTTTGGGATTGGACCTAACTGATGATTCTTTACAAGGCACACCAGATAGAGTTGCAAAAATGTATATAGAAGAGATATTCTCTGGCTTAGACCCAAAGAATAAACCAAAGATAGCATTGTTTGACAATAAGTACCAATACAATCAGATGTTGGTAGAAAAAGATATTACATTTTATTCAAATTGTGAGCATCACTTTGTACCAATTATTGGAAAAGCGCATGTTGCTTACATTTCTTCAGGAAAGGTTATTGGACTTTCTAAACTTAATAGAATTGTACAGTATTACGCAAAGCGCCCACAAGTACAAGAACGTTTAACACAACAAATAGCTAATGACCTAAAAGAAGCTTTAGGAACTGAAGATGTTGCTATAGTTATTGATGCAAAACATTTGTGTGTGTCATCAAGAGGTGTTAAAGACGATACGTCTTCGACAATAACTACATATTACGGAGGCGCATTTAATACGCCTGAAAAGATTAATGAACTTCAAAACTACATTAAAAACAGTTAAATTATGGATATTTTAGACAGGGCCGTTGAATTTGAAAACAGAAAGTTTTCATTTAAAACTACAAGTGACAGAATTGTAGCCGCAAGAGAAGCTAAAGAAATCATTCTTGGCGTAAATGAAGTCTACAAACAAAAAAAAGATGCCAAATTAATGGACTTAATGAAGCGTCTTACTGTAATAAAACAAAAAATAGAAAAACGCTTAAAAGGTCGCCCTTTAACGGCAGCATAATATGGGTAAATATATAGTTGTAGGTGGTAGCAAAGGCATTGGTAACGCTATTGTAAATAACCTTTTAGTAAACCATGAAGTCATAAATATTAGCAGAACCATACCTGAATATTCGCATGATAACTTAACACATTACAATTGTGATGTTATTAGTGACGACTTACCAGATATCAATGAAGCAGATGGTTTAGTTTACTGTCCTGGTAGTATTAATTTAAAACCAATAAACAGGTTAAGTATTAACGATTTTAAAAATGATTTTGAAATCAATGTTATTGGAGCTGTAAAAACTGTCCAAAAATATTTACCAATTCTAAAAAATGGTACTAACCCATCAATCGTATTTTTTAGCACTGTAGCGTCAGATTTAGGTATGCCTTTCCATGCATCAGTGGCAGCTTCAAAATCTGCTGTAGAAGGTTTGACAAAATCATTAGGTGCAGAATTAGCACCAACTGTTAGAGTAAATGCTATTGCACCTACTGTAACTGACACAGATTTGGCTTCAAAATTATTGCGCAATGATCGTATGATTGAGAATATGAAGGAACGCCACCCACTAAAAAAATACCTACAACCAAAAGAGGTTGCAGACATGGCAACATTTTTACTTTCAGAGAAAGCTGCATCTCTATCCGGACAAATTTTTAAAATGGATTGCGGTATTACAAGTTTTAAAATATAAGTTATTATGAATCCATTTAAAGCATTCGTTGACACGCTATCAATAACCTACAAAAACGAAAAACAAAATGCGTCAAAATCTTTATATAATATTACTATCAATTCTTTACAAGGTCATCCGATTGATCTATCCAAATTCAAAGGCAGAAAAATCTTATTCGTAAATGTAGCCTCAAAGTGTGGATTTACTCCTCAGTACAAAGAATTACAAAAACTTAACGATACTTATAAAAATATAGTTGTTATCGGTGTTCCTTGTAACCAATTTGGCAAACAAGAACCTGGCAACTCTAATCAGATTCAAGAGTTTTGTGAAGTGAATTACGGTGTTAACTTTTTGATTACTGAAAAGATTAATGTCAAAGGTAGTGAGCAACATCCATTATATGCTTGGTTAACGACCAAAGCCATAAATGGAAAACAGAACTCTTCAGTGAAGTGGAATTTTCAAAAGTACCTAGTAGACGAAAATGGAGAATTTTTAGATTACTTTTATTCTATTACAAAACCAACAAACTCTCGCATTACCTCTTATCTAAAATAAAATTATGTTTGGATTATTTAAAAAGACATCAGAGTTAGAAAAGCTTCAAAAAGAATACAAAAAACTTTTAGAAGATTCATACAAACTCTCTACATCGAATCGTACAGCTAGCGATAAAAAAGTTGCTGAAGCACAAATAGTTTTAGAAAAAATAGAAGCACTTACATCAAAGTAAGATGAAAAGAAATTACTTTTTTATATTCTTTTTAGTTATAAACTTTACCGGCTTAGCGATTGGTAGTTGGCTAATGGATGGTGGTTCTACTGGTGATTGGTACAACAATCTTAGTAAAGCACCTTGGACACCAACAGGTTGGGTCTTTGGAGCAGCTTGGACTACAATAATGCTCACTTTTTCTTGGTATCTGGCAGAACTCTTTTTCAATAGAGCATCAAAATTTCTCTGGATCTTATATGGATTTCAAGTGCTACTAAATGTTAGTTGGAATTGGATATTCTTCAGTCAGCATTTAACAAATATTGCACTTGTTATCATTATATTATTAACCTTGGTCATTTTCTACTACTTTATAACCTTCAGAAACGACAGGCTCAAAACAGCAAAATATTTATTATTGCCTTACATGATTTGGCTATGCATTGCCACATCTCTAAACGCTTACATAGTTATAAATAACTAACTTTTACGTTACGTTAATACATCTTATTACAATGAAAATCTATACGTTACATAAAAAACAGAAATTGCCAATTTCATTAGATCAGGCTTGGGAATTTCTATGTAATCCTGCTAATCTCGAAAAGTTAACGCCCAAGGATATGGGTATGCAAATAATTTCTGGAATGGATAGACCTATGTATGCGGGACAATTATTGCAATATAGAGTAAGACCACTACCGTTTTTTAAGACCAAATGGGTCAGTGAAATCACTCAATATGAGCATAAAAAATATTTTGTTGACCTACAGCTTTATGGACCCTATGCATTGTGGCATCATAAACATTTTGTTCATGAAATTGAAGGTGGTATAGAAATGGAAGATATTATCGATTATAAGATACCTTTAGGTTTTTTAGGGCAATTATTACATCCTTTTTTGGTTAAGCCTAAACTTGAAAGTATTTTTAACTACAGAAAAGAGCAAATGGAAAAGCGCTTTGGAATTTTTTAGACTATGAGTAACCCAATCAACATATTCTGGTTTAGACGCGACTTGAGGTTAGACGATAACATCGGTTTTTTTAAAGCCTTAAAAAGCGAACATCCCGTAATACCCATTTTCATTTTCGATACAGAAATATTGGATAAACTTCCAAAAGACGATGCACGTATAACATTTATTCACGAAAAATTGCAAAATATGCGTCAAACTTTACAGGAAACGTATAATAGCAGTTTAGCTATATACCAAGGTAAACCAATAGAGATTTACAAGCAATTGATCCAATCTTATGATGTAAATACTGTTTACACCAATCGTGATTATGAGCCTTATGCAACAGAACGTGATAAAGATATACAAAAATTTTTAAGTTCTAATTCTATTGCTTTTAAAACGTACAAAGACCAAGTTATTTTTGAAAAAGATGAAGTTGTCAAAAAAGACGGAAAACCATATGTAGTCTACACACCTTATTCTCGTATCTGGAAAGAGAAATTTAAGGCTGCAGATTTTAAAATTTACAATACAGAAGAACATTTTACAAACCTGACACAAGATAGCAGATTACCAAACCTAAGCTTAAGTGATATTGGGTTTGAAAGATCTGAACAAAAAATAGTAGACTATGAAGTCTCTCCTACTGTAATCAAAGAATACGAAGAGACACGTAATTTCCCTGCAAAGGATAGTACATCTAGATTAGGACCTCATTTGCGATTTGGTACGGTTAGTGTGCGCAAAATGATGCAAAAAGCCATGGCAGAGGAAAACGAAACATTTATGAAAGAACTGATATGGCGTGAGTTTTTTATGCAAATACTATGGCATTTCCCTCATACCAAAGACCAATCTTTTAAATCTAAATACGACCGGATTGAGTGGCGAAACAATGAAGATGACTTTGAGAAATGGTGTCAAGGTAAAACAGGTTATCCTCTAGTAGATGCTGGAATGCGACAATTAAACAGAACAGGTTTTATGCACAACCGCGTTCGCATGTTAGTTGGTAGTTTTTTATGTAAACACTTGCTAATTGATTGGCGTTGGGGAGAAGCTTATTTCGCAGAAAAACTACATGATTACGAAATGGCAAGTAATATTGGTAATTGGCAATGGGTTGCTGGTTCAGGGGTAGATGCAGCTCCTTACTTTAGGATATTTAATCCAACTTCTCAAATTCAAAAATTTGATAAGCAACTTGAATACATTAAAAAATGGGTGCCAGATTATCAGGAACTAACCTATCCGCAACCTATGGTAGAACATAAATTGGCAAGAGAGCGTTGTTTAGACACTTATAAAAGTGCTCTAAACTAGAGATTTAGAAATATTTTTACAATTTGTACAATAAAATATAATAGCGAACGTTACGATTATAAGACAGGAGTGTCTTAGACGGAATAACCATTTCAAAAACAATTTAAAAAGCTCTGAAAATCAGAGCTTTTTATTTACTCAGAAATAAGCTAATACAATTAGTTTTTAGACATATAATCTTGCCATTTTATCAAAATAAATTTAGCGTTATTATTCTCTTTTGTTTTCAAAAAACCATACTCGTAGTTAAATAGATAAACATCACCTTTTTTATTTTTCCAGAAGTGTGTAAAAAAATTGGGGTTAAAACCCTTGTCAATTATGGTTGCAGCTCTAACAGTAGCTTTACCTGCTTTATTATATTGTTTAAGAATTTTTCTATTTAACTTTAATTGTTTATCAACAGCAACATAAAAACTTGGTTTATTTTCTTTATTTCTTTTATATTGATAAGCACTCTTACAATAGGCATCACAATATTTTTTATCAAAACGTCCTATAAGTTCTTTATTACAGTTTAAACATTTATTTACTTTCATATTATCTGAATATTACACGTATAATATACGTATAATATTCGGTTATGGTTCTTGATATGCATAAATTGTAATATGGAAAACAAGAGACATCTTACACTAAAACATTTATTAATAGATAATAAGAAATATATTGGGCTTCAATTTTATTCAGACAAGGTCATAAATAGTTTGATTAAAGAATTTAAAGACCTTGATTGGAGTAAGGAGTTTAATATGCATTACATACCCAATAACAAAGCTAATCTAGATACTATTTTTAGTTTATTTAGGGGTATTGCTTGGATTAATACAAATTATTTTTTTGAAAAAAGCAATTCAAAACAACTTGATGAAACCTTTGATATCTCTTGGTATAGAAAGCGCAAAACATATTCTGATTATAAATATTGTCCAGCGAGCTATTTAGACAAATTAGAAATTAAACGTTATTCTAATAACACTGTAAAAAGTTATATCTCATGCTTTGAAAAATTTATTAACCACTACCCTAATATAAAAATCGATCAGTTAAACGAAAAAGATGTAAGAGATTACATTTTATTTTTGGTACGTAGAGACTTATCTAATTCATATATTAATCAAGCAATTAATAGTATTAAATTCTATTACGAAATTGTGCTAGGAATGCCAAATAGATTTTATCAGATAGAACGCCCAAGGAAAGAAAAAAAATTACCTAAAATACTTTCAAATGCTGAAGTGAAAAAACTAATTAGCGCTACAACTAATATTAAACACAAATGCATTTTAGCTTTATTATATTCGGCTGGACTAAGAAGAGGAGAACTTTTGAATCTAAGACCCTCAGATATTGATAGTGAAAGAATGCTTGTAAAAGTCAATGATGCTAAAGGCAATAAAGATAGATACACCTTACTAGCTAAATCAACCTTAAAAGATTTAAGGCTATACTACAAGCAATATAGGCCAAAAGATTATCTATTTGAAGGTCAAAAAGGTGATCGTTACAGTGCTAGTAGTGTTGCTAATATTATAAAACAAACCACAAAAAAAGCTAGAATTAAAAAACATGTAACTGCTCACATTCTTAGGCACAGTTTTGCGACTCACTTGCTAGAAAATGGTACTGATCTAAGATATATTCAAATATTACTAGGGCATAACTCCACAAAAACAACAGAAATATACACGCACGTAGCTAGTAATACTTTTAATTCGATTAAAAATCCACTAGATTTGTAAGTATATATAATGGATATAAAGACAATTGTCTTTATACAATTGTTGGCGGTAATTATATTAAACCTTAGATGATTTTAAAAGTCCAAGAAGAAAATTTAAAAGAGTAAATTATGATGAAACAGATTTTTACAACTTTACTAATTATGGTTTCTTTGATATCATGTGATAAAGATGATAATAACATAATTACACCGGAAACCTCAGCTCCAAC
>Ga0206128_1000406_pt1 | contig 50058 bp, 49 predicted proteins | sample Helgoland_Spring_7_FD_148601 | JGI IMG/M metagenome (GOLD analysis project Ga0206128, IMG submission 148601) | Pelagic subsurface seawater microbial communities from Kabeltonne, Helgoland, North Sea - Helgoland_Spring_Bloom_20160426_1 | ecosystem: Environmental > Aquatic > Marine > Epipelagic ... | reverse complement strand
GTATGGAAAGCTAAAAGAGAGAGAATTTTAAATCAAAGATTCAGATAAACGGAAGGAAAACCTTAAATCATTTCTTTCGTGCTGAAGCACTTTAGAAATGAACCCGAAGCATACATTAACATAATGCGAGTCCATTATAGGGCATTTTAATATAAAGAGCGTAGTCAGTACAGTTTGCTACAATATGTCCAAATGCTACACTTATAAGGATCTAAAAGATAATTCTAAGATCTATTATCTAGTCTAGCTTGCTAGTTAATATAAAATCAGTTCTAGGACTTTAGTTGTAGAACAAACGTTTTTATGTTAAACTCGTTTTTCTTATTTGATATTATGCGCTCCAGCGTTTGGTTAAAATTCAATATCTTGGGCAATGATTCAAATAATTCTAAATATTCAATTATTCACGATCTATTATTTCCTTAAGGTGTTCATGAACTTCTCTGCGTACAGGTTCTTTGCCGCTTATTAAAGGCTTTAAATAATTGCAAGTCCACAAGCCTGCAAATAATCAACTGTACCATTATAAAACTCAGGCAATCTCGTATGGTCGTCAGAATTTCCTGCAGGAATCCAAATAATCATTCCTTCACGAGCTCTTGTCAATAAAACTCGGTATTTATTAATTAAATACGCTTGTGCATCTGCGTTATGAACATTTGCCCATTTCGTTCCAGAGAATTTATTAAAAGTCCAATCGGATTCAACAAACCTCAAATCAGTTTCCCAGCAAAGCCCAGCCCAATCAATTTCCAATCCTTGAATTCCAAATTCGGTTGCCGCAAGCTCTAAGTAAAATGATGACCGAATGTCGTTTTCGTCGTTCAAAAACCAGTTTGGTTCGTTTCCAATATCTAACAGATTTAATCCAACCGCTTGAGCTCTTTTTGCTCCTGAACTGGCTATCATACCAATTCGTCGAGTTCCTTTCTTTTTATTTCTCAGCCAATTTTTGGCCTTATTTAAGTCTCTAGTTAGGTAAATGGGAAAATCTTCAATCAATTTTGGTGCTAATTCCTTTGCTTCTTCGGGCCGATTATGAAGCACATGCTCAACCCAAAGATTTAGCGTTTTTGCTTTATAAGAGCGCTGACTAACCTTTAAATGCAAAGCATCGGAAGTAATGATATTGTCTTTTTTAAAGTCCTTTTCAAATAACTTATTACCGGATAGCGAAGTGTCTCCTGTCAGTAATTCACTGGAAACCATCACCTTCCAATGGTTGTATTTTGAAGTGATAATTCTTCCCCATTCTCCTATCCCCGCTTCACCAGTGTTTATTTCTTGACCATTACCTACAAGCGCAATCATAACTGACCAATCCGGCTGTCTGTCCATGATCTCCAGTAATAATTCCGGTTCTGATTTCATATTCAAAACCGGATTCTTCTTTCGATTACTATTCTGTTTGTTTTTGTTGTACAAATGCTTGGCACTCCAACAACGCTGTGCCTCGTCAAAAACTGCAATATGCTCCGCTGGTGTTTGTTCCGTGCTCACATAATGCTCAATAAAAGAGTGCAGGTTCTGAATTTGAGTTTTTACCTTTCTTGAAATTTCATTTTTTTTGAGACTGTTTTCACTTTTGCCTTGATTGTCAAATCGGTCCCTTGTTATTGCTTCTTGAAGCACATTGACTAGCGGTCCGTTTCCGGAAAAATATGCGGCAAGTGACTTCTCGTCTTCGTACAATTCGGGTTTGTGCACTATATTGAGTCCCACTAGTGTTTTTCCTGCTCCGGGAACTCCTGTAACAAAGCAAATCAACTTTTCATTATTTGCCTTTGTGCGTGCAATTGCCTCCACAATTTCGTCTGTAGTTACAGACAGGTTTTCTGCTTCTGCATGCGATCGAGAAATTTCTTCAACGTTTTGACCAGAAAAAAGCGTTTGCGCTGCTTCAATCATTGTTGGGGTTGGCAGGTACTCACTTCCCTCCCATTTAGTTGCGTCAATTACATTATTACCGGTTGAATAAAATGAATTTACTCTATTAAGTAAGTCAGCTAAACCTTCAGCATTTGCAAGAAGCGTTTCTTGGACTTCATCATGAATCTTTTGCAATTCGCAATCTGTATCAGCCGCTAAAGGAGCAAGCACAATTGGAATGATAGTCAAGCCTCTACTCTCTTTATGAAAGTCTCTTAAGTCCAAACAGTAATCTTCTACTTGTCTCTGAAAAGCTGTTTCATAGTTTTTAGCTTCATCTTTAAACTCGATAACGATGATTAAGTCTTTGATTAATAAAACACAATCAATTCTTTTTGACCTTCTTGGTATTTTATATTCTAAAAGAATTTGTGCGTTGGCCCATTCAGTATGGACCAATGCTTTTTTCATAATATCTATAAAACTGACCCAAGAGTTTTGTTGAGTGTTTAGCAGCGTATGAAACTCGGTGCTTGAAGTAGCAAGTTTACCTTCGATTGTGTTTACATCCTCTTCAATAAAGGCTTTGACTGAGTTGGAATAGTAGGCTCTCATTAGATAAAGAAGTCTTTAATCTCAATATTTAGCGCTGTCGAAAGCTTTTCAATTACGCTTAAGGAGACGTTGCGTTCGCCTTTTTCAATGCCCGGTAAATAGGTTCTATCTATTTCTGCTAAATGGGCCAGTTTCTCTTGAGTAAGCCCTTTTTTTAATCTGAGTTCTTTGAGCTTTTGGCCGAACTTTACTTGAATGTTCATAGCCGTAAATGTGAAAAAATGTAGACGTTAGCACAACGGACTATTGTCTACATTTGAAATATGAAAGTGATTAAATCAATCGTAGAATTAAAGAAGATAAGTATGAATGGTCGCTTCAAACATGCTTGCCTCCAACAGTCAACGCTTAAAAGCTTTCGCTGCTTTTTGACCTTCATTAAATAAGTCTGAGTTACGGCTGATTAAGTATTTAATGATGAAAAATAAGAACGTAAATAGATTATGTATCCGGGTCATTAATTTGTGTAATAATTATGGCATTCGTACCTTAAAAACAGACAGATTATGAGTAATATTAATGACATGAAATTAACCTTCTCAGGACATGACTCTTTTCATTGTAGACAGTTTTGGTTGAAGAAAGCATTCGGCCATTCCAGCAATGATCTACAATTTAATGATGCTGCTACAGTGCAATTAGGAGTTGGACGAAATATGGTGTCGGCAGTGCGCCATTGGGCGAAGTGTTTTGATATACTAGATGATAATGAAGTAACTTCTGAATTTGCAAATAACCTGCTTTCAGTTGAAGGATGGGATCCCTATTTGGAAGACATTGGCAGCCTGTGGTTGTTACATTATAAATTGGTTTCGCGTGAAAAAGCTTCAGCGTTTTCTATCGTGTTTAATGACCTCATTCAACTAAGGAATGAAATTACCCTTGAGTATTTCATTACCCATATTCAAAACATAGACCCGAATGAGTACAATGAAAATACCTTAAAAAGAGATTTTGGTGTATTTTACAATACCTATCAAGCAGACTATCGTGCAAAAGATATTGAAGAAAGCTTTAATGGAATCTTGAGCGAATTAGGGCTTTTGAAAAAAGTTCAGAAACAGGTGCTTGATGTTGAAGGAAAACTGAGATCCCTTGATGTTTGGCTTATAGAGCGCTCAACACGTGAAAACATACCCCTCCATATATTTTTATACGCGCTTCTTGTCCAAAACCCAAACGATACTTCTATAGGTTTTGAAAGAATCTATAATGAAAGAAACTCTGCAGGTAAAATATTTGCCCTCAATAAAGATGGTGTAACTACTTATTTGGAAAGGCTTGAAAAGGAGCTTGACTATGGAATAACTTTTAGCAATGAAGCAGGGATAAGAGAACTGCAGTTTAATAATACTCTTAACCCACAAACAATTTTGGAGGACTATTATGTCTAAACATTTTTCACCCTCTGTAAATATTGTCCGAGATTCTGATAAAGATCTTAATTACATTGTTACCCCTAATTCGCTAAGGGTTTTAGACCAAATAGAAACTGGTTTCAAAAAAGGCATAAAAGCTTATAGTCTTATAGGCTCTTATGGTACCGGTAAGTCTTCTTTTTTATGGGCACTAGAAAGAGCTTGGACTAAAAAAGGCCCTGTCTCCTTGAATATAGGATTTAATCCTAAAAATATTAAAGTCATTAGAATTGTTGGGGCTTATCAATCCTTAACTCAAGCTTTCCAATTGCACTTTGGGCTTGATTCGGACTTCGAAGCAAACCAGAATGTATTAGATGAGCTTTTCCAATTGCAACAGTCATCTGACCTTGTACTGATATCTTAATGACCCTGCGCCGTTGTCGTTGGTGTTGGTTGTGGTGCGCGTTATTTGCGCATTTGCTTGAACAGCAAAAGTGAAAAGCGTTCCAAAAAGTAGTAGTTGTCTTAATCGATTATTCATAGCACCATTAATTTTAAACGAATTTAATGATAATACAGTGCTATTACCCTAGAATACTGAAAGGTTATGCTTGGTAAATCTAAAGCCCAAACCACACAATTTCGTATAGAAATGAAGAGCAACCAAGCCAAAGAAAAAGAGATTGTTTCATCACTTTATTGATGATTGTATTGCATAATTTACAATCCCCATTATTCCCGAGATCCAAATGGCTGCTAGAAGAGAATGACAACCTTCCCACATTATTCTGCAACACCGCGTAATAAAAAAGCCGAAGACAAATCAATTGCCTTCGGCTTTCTAAATCTTTATAGAGCTAACTTATTGTCCTTCCGTTTTTGTCCAAAAACTTAAATCACCATTGAGCGACCTATACTCCAATTGAAATCCATTGGGAACATCGTCCCAAATACTATGATAGGTAACGAGTCGAGTTCCAATTTTCGATTGATCCAATTGTTGATAAACGTAATCTGAATAGGCTAAGAACAATCCTTCTTTTCGCTGAACGGTATCATCAATTATTAAAGTTTGCTCAACGTTTTCGTAAAATGGATTGAAGAAATAAAACGCATCGAATGCATCAAATGCGATGTTGGTGATGTTTTCGTTTTTGAAGCTCACGTTGGGAATTTTATATTGAGCAGCGAGTGCATTACAAACAGTGACAAAACTAGATCGCTGTTCAACACCGTGAAATGAACCTTTCGTTACAGCGGCTCCAACAAAACAAAACTTGCCTACTCCCGATCCAATATCCAAGACTTTACAGTTAGCATTGGGAGCAAGAAATTCTGCTGCTAATTTCGCAATGTGAACGGGAGTCCAATGAAGTGCAGACAATGCTCTTAATTCCTCCGGATAAATTTGGTCAAACTCTTCATCAGTTGTCTCTAAATTTGCGGCTAATGTCCTGAATATAATATTGTTGTAGGTATCCACTAAGGAGGTTAATAGCCGGTGCTGGCTGTTATTTTGTAAGGATCACATGGCGCTAAACTCGCTGCGAATCGAAAAAAGCTTAGCTTTTCTTCTTAAATGAGTTTGTAAATCGCTTGAATGTCCTTCAGATGTTTTTCGAAATCAATTTTTAAGTCAATCAACCGGCCCGTTTCAATGGAAAAAACCCAGCCATGCAACTTAATTCCTCTTTCAATAAATGCCTCTTGAAATGCCGCAGTCTTCACGATATTGATGCATTGCTCTTGTACATTTAATTCAACTAAACGGTCGTATTTACGCGCTTCATCTTTTATTTGATCCAGTTCCTCATGATGCAGTCGGTACACATCTCTTATGTTTCGTAACCAAGGATTTAGAATGCCAAGATCTTTAGCCTGCATAGCCGCCTTTACGCCGCCGCATTGGTAGTGGCCACAAATTACAACATGATCAACCTTTAAGTTATTGATGGCATAATTGAGCACGGTCATTACGTTCAAATCGATGCTAATAACCATATTCGCTACATTTCGATGTACGAATGCTTCGCCAGGTTCAAGTCCCATTAATTCTTCCGCACTCACCCTACTGTCTGAGCAACCTACATACAGCAAGGAAGGCGTTTGGCCCTTGTTCATATTTGTAAAGTAATCTGGATCAACTTTTAGTTTTTCAGCTACCCAACTTTCGTTATTCTCAAATACTTTATCAAAATCCATAGTACGGTTTTTTCATTTCGTTGAGGCAATAATAACAAATAAGCGCAATGCTATCATTAACTATTAACTCACTATCACTACAAAATGTGCACATGCGCAGTTACAGCTTTTCATTATTTACCAGAGCTTTTATCGTTTTGTAACTTATGTAACATTCTTCTAAAGGATTGCAGCTTACCTTTGCAATTCGAAAGCTAATTAAGTAATCATCAATACAGAGCAATTCAGTTATTGCAAGCATACAGCGTACTATGAACTTTGTTTTTCAACATAAACTTACCTTAATCGGAATTTTAATAGGCAGTATTGCTGGATATGCGTATTATCACTTTGTTGGCTGTGCAAGTGGCACTTGTGCAATTACTTCCCAACCCTTAAACAGCAGCGCATATGGCGCGTTAATGGGTTATTTATTGTTCAATAGTTTTAAAACGAAAAAATGAAAACAGAAGAAATTACGATAGCAAACTTAAAATGCAACGGCTGCGCATCTACTATTAAGAAAGAAATTCTAAAGCTGGAAGGTGTGACAGGCGTTGAAGTTGAATTGGAAAAGGATCATATTCAAGTTAGCGCTGAAGATAGTACCGAGCGAAGTAGTATTGTAGCGAAGCTGCATGCATTAGGCTATCCAGAGGCAACCGAAAAGAATGGATTATTGCTGCAATTGAAAAGCTATTCCAGCTGTATGGTGGGTAGAGTCAACAATATGGCCGCTTCAAAAAGCCAATAGTATGGTAGATTTAAAACAACGAGTTTTAACCGGCTGGACACTGTCAAGGTTCCTTTACCTTGGTTTGGGTATAGCTTTTATTATCAATTGCGTAATAACCGAGCAATGGTTTGGAGTTGTTTTCGGCGCTTATTTTGCGTCAATGGGACTTTTCGCTTTTGGTTGTGTAGGTGGCAATTGCTTTGTACCTAGTAAGAACGACACTTCAGCTAAAACTTCAACTGGAGAGCTTTCGGTTGATTTTGAAGAAGTAAAACCCTAATAACCTTGAAAAGGCGGAGTAAAGATGTGCTTTTCGTTGGCGTTCAGCTGGCTCTCTTTGCCGCTTACTTGTTTCGTATTCCCGAATTAGATGCTGCTGTTCCAGCTTGGGCGCAATACTCCGGACTCCTAATAGCAGTCGTTGGAATAATTCTAGCACCAGCTTCTGTAATAGCGCTTAGAAACAGTTTATCGGTATTTCCCACTCCAAAAGACAGCGCCAATCTCATTCAATCGGGCATTTACAAATACATCCGCCACCCTATTTACACCGGTATATTGCTGTTTACTTTCGGATTTGCTTTCTATTCTATGAACGGACTTCGCTTACTGATTTTTGCGGCTTTGCTTATGCTCTTTAAGTTTAAAGCCAGCTATGAAGAAATGTTGTTGCAATCAAAGTTTAGCGATTACAAACTCTACAAAACAACTTCAGGCATGTTCTTGCCGCGCTTTTAAGGCTAGTTTAACCTGCTATTTTCCGTGTTTGAAACAAGGGAAGTGAAAAGTCTACTGCAAAACGCTTCCCTCCTTTAAATCAACGCTAAAGTGATATTTCACCGGAATTTATATTCCTAGCTTGCTCTAGCCACTCTGATTCTTTCTTTTAGTAGAAAGTTAAGCAGGCTCAGCAGGTAAAGTTGAGCATTTTAGAACCAAGTCGACGTTTAGTATGTTTCCTAACTAATGAAAACAGCTTTGGGTAAAAAATGAATAACATCGCTCGTCCAAAAATCAACATTGTCTGGTTAAAGCGAGATTTACGCTTAAGAGACCATGCATCAATTGCATCGGCAGAACAAGCTGGACTACCCTATATAATCCTCTATATATTTGACTCAAAACTAATTAAGCACCAGGAAGTAAGCCTACGCCATTTACAGTTTTGCTGGCACTCTATTCAGGAGATGAATGTCGAACTAAAACTACTCAATAGAAAAGTGGAGACTTGCTATGGAAATTCATTGGAAGTATTCGAGTTTATCCGAGCGCATTACAATGTTAACCAAGTATTTTCTTATCGGGAAAGTGGTGTTCAGCTGACATGGAATCGGGATAAAGCAGTCGCAAGCTTTTTCAAGGTAGCAGGTATAAACTGGGTACAGCATCAACAAAATGGCGTATTGCGCGGTATCGAAAACCGAAAAGGCTGGGACAAAGCATGGTATACCAACATAAATAAGCCGGCAATTCATGTAGAGCTTTCCTCTGCTCAAGGGTTAAACCTGCAACATCCCTTTATAATTCCTGACGAACTTTTAGGAAAATGGTCGGACTACCCCAGCGATTACCAACCTGCTGGAGAAACGTACGCTTGGAAATACTTGCGGTCTTTTGCCGAAGAGCGCGGTAAAAACTACGCGAGGCACATATCGAAACCACAACAAAGTCGCTTATCCTGTGGACGAATTTCGCCGTACATAGCTTGGGGCAACCTAAGTATTCATCAGGCCTGTCACTTCATACGAGATCATTCGAATTACGATTCGAATAAACGGGCGTTTGAAGGTATTTTAACTCGACTCAAGTGGCACTGTCACTTTATTCAGAAGTTTGAAGTCGAACCGTCCTATGAAAACGAATGCATAAACAGAGGCTATGAGACATTGGAACGGCCGCTGAATGAAAAACGGATCGAAGCATGGAAAAACGGCTTAACGGGCTACCCGCTTATCGATGCATGTATGCGTTGTGTGAAACAAACGGGTTGGATCAATTTTAGAATGCGGGCCATGCTCGTCTCCTTTTTGTGCCACCACCTCGATCAAGATTGGCGCACGGGAGTGTATTTTCTAGCCAATCAATTTTTGGACTTTGAACCCGGTATTCACTACCCACAATTTCAGATGCAGGCGGGCACAACGGGCATAAATACCGTTAGAATATACAACCCTATAAAACAATCGAAAGATCACGATCCTGAAGGAGAATTCATTAAAAAATGGGTTCCAGAACTTAAAGCCGTTCCGGTGGCATTTATCCATGAACCGTGGAATATAACGGTTTTTGATATCCCAGAAAAAACCTTTCTTTTGGGACGAGATTACCCCTATCCAATTGTCAATTTGGAGGCAAGCGGTAAACTTGCTCGAGCTAAGATTTGGGGGCACAGAAAAAATGAGCTGGTAAAAATGGAGAATCAGCGCATTCTAAAAACCCACGTCAGACCAAATAATTCAGTAAGAAAAACAAAGCATGAAAAACCGTAAAGGCCAATTGCCCACGAAGATTTGCCCAGTTTGTAAACTTCCTTTTGAGTGGCGAAAAAAATGGGAGAAGAACTGGGAAGAAGTAAAATATTGCAGCGAGCGCTGCAGAAGATCGAAATAAATAAAAACTACAAATGACTGAAGTTACCCTCGTTTTTCCCCATCAACTTTTTCAGAACAACCCTGCCCTTGACAAAATTAGACCGGTTTATTTGGTAGAGGAGTTTTTGTTTTTTAAGCAGTACAATTTCCACAAACAAAAGATTGCTTTTCACAGAGCGAGTATGAAAAGCTACGAATTAGACTTAACATCGGCGGGTTATAAGGTTAATTACATCAATGCTACTGATGCAAACGCTGATATCAGTAAGCTAATGCTGCACTTGTCTGCAGCGGGTGTACAAACAATTTATTTCGCAGACCCGAGCGACAATTGGCTGTCGAAAAAAATAAACACCAGCGCGGTTAACTGTGGAATTACCATCGAGCAATTCGAGAATCCACTATTCTTGAATTCCAAAGAAGATTTAGCGGCCTTTTTTAGATCGGACAAGAAAAAATTCTTTCAAACTTCCTTTTACAAGAGTCAACGCAAAAAGTGGAACATATTAATCGATGAAAATGAGCAACCTGTTGGCGATCAATGGTCTTTCGATGCCGATAACAGAAAAAAATATCCGAAATCAAAAACACCCCCTGCAGTTCAGTTCCCAGCAACAAATTCCATTTGGAAAGAAGCGCTGAGTTATACGAATACTCATTTTTCCGACAACCTAGGTAAGCTTGGCGAAGAACCGCTCTACCCTTTCTCAAAGGAGGAAGCACACAATTGGCTCAACCAGTTTTTAGAGCAGCGCTTTCTCGAATTTGGAAGCTACGAAGATGCTATTGTAAAAGAAGAGCTTATTCTGCACCACAGCCTGCTCTCTCCGCTTATGAATGCCGGAATACTGCACCCGAAAGCAGTTATCGACCAAGCCTTGAAATTTGCCAATGAAGCTAAGGTGCCGCTCAATTCAACTGAAGGTTTTGTGCGACAGATCATCGGTTGGCGTGAATTTACCAAAGGGATGTACGAGGTAAAGGGAAGTTTTTCGCGAACGCGCAACTTTTGGGGTTTTACACGAAAGATTCCGAGTTCATTTTATAACGGCACCACTGGCATTTTACCGGTAGATATAACTATTAAAAAGGTGCTTGAAACGGGTTATTGCCATCATATTGAACGGCTTATGGTGTTGGGCAATTTCATGCTTTTGTGTCAATTTGATCCCGACGAAGTTTACCGTTGGTTTATGGAGTTATTTATCGACGCCTACGACTGGGTAATGGTGCCCAATGTTTATGGAATGAGTCAATTTGCAGATGGTGGCACGTTCGCCACTAAGCCCTATATCAGCGGGTCAAATTACTTGCGTAAAATGAGTAATTATCCCAAAGGAGAATGGGAAACGGTTTGGGATGGTTTGTTTTGGAATTTCATGGATCAAGAGCGCGATTTTTTCCTTTCCAATCCTCGCTTAAGTATGTTGGTTCGAAATTTTGACAAAATGAGTCCTGAGAAAAAGGAAGGTCATCTGCAAACCGCCGCAAAGTTTTTAGATAGTTTGGATAGTCAGCAAGGAGTTGGAGCATTATGAAGTAGCTCTTAATACGCGGTGAGCGGTGATGTAAGAAGCTATCGACCAGCTAGCCGTATTAAAAAGATAAATAAGTGGTTTAAACAAACTATTTAAGCTTATGTAACTTATGTAACATCCTAGCGCAATTAAGGAATAAACATTTGTTTTTCAGGAATTATTGACAAGCAATGAAAGCATCAGCAATCGCAAATCACTCAGGAATACTTTTTATGCTCAAGCATAAACTTACTTTATTAGGCATAGTGGTATGTGGTATTGCGGGATATGTGTATTACTATTATGTGGGTTGTGCTAGTGGAACGTGTTCGATTACTTCAGACCCAATGAACAGTACCTTATACGGAGCGCTAATGGGTGGTTTATTGTTCAGCAATTTTACAAAAGAAAAAATTTAAAGCAACGTGTATTAACTGGTTGGACATTTTCAAGGTTCTTGTATCTAGGTTTAGGATCAGCATTTATTATCAATTCAATAATGACTGAATAATGGTTCGGCGTAGCATTTGGTGCTTATTTTGCTTCGATGGGTCTTTTTGCTTTTGGTTGTGCTTCTGGAAATTGTTACGTTCCTCCTTCTTCTAATTCAGCCAAAAATAGTGAGCATACAAATGATGTAACTGTTGAATTTGAAGAGGTGAAGGGAAAGTAAATATCCTTTAATTTACCTGTTTAGCTTAATCAAACCACCATCTTTTCAATGCTTAAATTGTAAATCTGAATTAGCATTTAACAGCATTATCAACCATTATTCACTTTAACAACTCCGTTAATCCTTTTCCTTAACAGCATGACGTGATTAGGCATTTTATTTGCACGCTTTAAAGCATTATGAAACAACTATTTCTCTCACTTTTCTTTCTAAGTATTTCGTCAGGATGTTTGGCTCAAACTCCAGTTTGTACTCCAACAGGATATCGCCTCATCGATGACGATGGAGATTTTTTGGATAAGGCTCCCAGAACCTATATCGACAATACTCATCCAAAGTACTTCTTATCTTATAAAAATGGCAGTTTTTCATATATCAATGCTTACGGAAAAAGCATGTTCCCAGTAGACTTTAGCATAGCCTACCCATTTTATGGAGATTTTGCTTTGGCTCAACGCAACGGTAAATTCTATCATTTATCCTCAGAAGGGTTATTCATAGATACTCTAGAGCATCCTTTAAAACCCATGGTTCATGATAAAAGTGTTTTAATATCATTAGAAAAGAAAAAGATATGGCATTCTTCAGGGGAACTCTTAAGAACTTTCGAAGACAGTATAATAATTAGCGATCACAGTGGCCTATTTTTATGGAATCGTGAAGATCAAACTGCAGAGCAATTTACCACAAGCTATGGTAGATCAAAATTGAATAAAATAAAAGAATACAAAAACGTCACAAAAGTGAACAATACACAACAAGGGTATGTGGTCATCGTTCAGCAAAAAGGTAAAGACCAATTGTTTTCGGTTATGGATAAAAATGGTCAAGCCATTTTAGCAAATCAACCAGATATTAATTATTACAAAACCCTCCGTGTAATTCAGCAGAACTATGTATTTGTTTCTGACAAAGGCGCTCCTATGCGTATTCAAAACCCTTGGGAGTTCAATATGTGGTGGCCTATGCAGTATCTCAAGTCCGACCGCAACAGGATTAACAACGGTAGTTTGTGTTTGTCGAATAGAAAAGAACTCTCTAGATTCGGAGTTCTTTTAGGAACTGAGAAGTACGTGAGCTGTGATAATGGGGTTGTTCAAGGTAATTATTTGTTCGATCGAATTTTACCTGCCAACAGCCGTTCAGGTAAATATCCGGTTAAAATGAAGCAGAAATGGTATCTGTACCAACCCAATAAAGAGCTTTTGGAACCCTTACCCTATAAGGAGATTCACCCTATGGGTATTAAAAACGAGGTAATGTTGGTTTCTGACACTATTGGCGATAACCCAACAAAAAAATGGGCAGTATATAGTTTTAAAACCGATAAGAAAACAAATGAGGAGTTTGTGCTAAAGCGTCAAAGTTTGGAGTTATTCAAATTGCACCAAGACTTAATTACCGATCCATGGTTTAATGATGTTATGAAGTTAAGTTTTAACGATCGTGCTTGCTACTTTTCTGAACAAGGCAAGCTTATCTTTACAGAAGAGGAAAATGTACCAACGTTTGAACTTAAAGACTTTTACACCTGTACTTTACGAGTTAATGCAAGAGTTTTTAAAGACATTCCTAAGGGCGTGAAAAGTAAAAAAGGCATTGAAGTACAAGTCAATCAAAACAACGGTTTAACGGTTAAGGTAATCAACAACGCAAAGGAAGAATTGCCAATTGAGTTTCAGGATGGTTTGTTTCAAATGAGTTTGCAGTTTGAGACCAAACCAGGAAAATGGAAAACAGTAGCAGGGCCTCCACAAGTAACATGCGGAAACTCTTATTACATGGGAAAATTCCCTGCAAAAAAAATGGTGGTACAGCGCCTTGCTTTGCCGCCAGGGTCTTCTTATGTGAATGTGCGAATGGCCTTAGAAATACAAGGTCAAGAACAAGTGTATTCCATTTTAATTCGGTACGGGCTGCCTTCTGGTTTTTTACAAGGTTACTATCCTCCATACGGAATTCCAAGCCAAGTACTTTTGCCTTTGTATAAGAGAAAGCTTTAGTGATTTAACCCTCTAGCCTAACTGTAATTACTTTTTCCTCCCCCATACCATTAGTGTATTCCAATGCTTTTGATTTCCACGAGCATCCAATACTTCTGTATGAGTAATATTATCTTCAAATTGAATTTGCTCAATTCCAAGTTCTTTTAACTGTTGGATAAGAATTATCGACTTTCCGTATTTCCAGTTTTTGGCAGCCTGAAAGTTGAGTGGACTAGTCAATATAAAAAGCCCTCCAGGTTTCAAGCAAGAAATCATTTGCTCTAAAGCTAAAAGAACGTCTTCCACTCTGTCTATTAAAAAGGTATTTATAACAGCATCAAAAGAAGATGGCTCAAAAGGCAATGCACAGGCATTTGCTTGCATTAAATGCACATTTTTCCGTTCTATACTTTCTAGTCGAAATGGCTGAAAACCCGAGCTCGAAATGTCTATTTGGATTTCCTTTTTAGTTGATAAAATTTCTTTTGCCCTGCGCAGCATATTAAGTGAATAATCAACACCAATAAATTGAGCGTTTTCATTATACATTGAGGCATCGTACAGGGTTCTGCCTACTCCACAGCCTAAATCTAAGACTAATGAAGCATCATTTATTTCTAACTGATGTTGCAATACAGCATTGATTCTACTGTAAATACTTTGTGTATTGTTCTGAATCGCTAACTCACCGTACGCTAGGTAAGTGTAGAAATCGATATTATCAGCAACGCTTTCATATTTATCTGCAGCTATTTCCTCGTTGGATTTTGGGGCAAAGCAAAGTATCTCATCAACTTCTTTTACGCTATCAGAGGCTATCGGTTTAAGAAAGTCGTTAATATCAAACATAAAATCTAGCCTTGAGTTCGAGTTTCTTCAAATGGATAACGCTTGCAGGTATTGGGTTTCCATTTACTCTTCAAAAACATACAATTAATTCTATCCTTATTCATTTTTTAGCATGTTCAAAATTATGTTACTCCAATAAAGGCTATAACATAAAAATGCACTCACTTGTCAATCACAAGTACAGAATATTTAAACCTTTATAAGGTATTACTTAGTCGAACTAATTCTATGTTTTAAGCCTGCTAAACAGTGCATTTAAATTTGTTGGTATTCTGCATAAGGCCATACCCTGCCTAAAAACACATTAATTATTTGCACGAATTCGCACTTAACTACCGTGTAAGCAGTAGCTTGCCATTTTTAACAATACCATTGTTACTCAATATTGTATAAAAATATACCCCTTCTTCAATTTTTTCTGGCAGCACAACTTCTGAAGCGCCTTCTCTTTTGGCAATTTCTTCTTCAATCATTACCTGACCTGATACATTATGGAGCTTAAAAACATGAGTTTCATTTACGTCTAAATTTGTGATGAAAACTCGACCGAAATTTGGATTAGGATAAATAGAAGTCTCAGTTTCTGGGTTGTTTAAATGTAGCACAGAAGTCTCTCCAGTTCCAGTATCTGCAGTACATTCCTTATAGGTTACAACTATGGTGTCACTTGCTTTACAACCGTTGGTATCTATTACTGAAACAGAATAAGTTCCTCGTTTTTTAACAATAAAAGTTCTCGCACTTGAAGCGTTTTGCCATCTGTATGAACCCAGCGGAACTCCAGGAGTTGTTGCATTAATTTCCCATGTACTTCCGTTACATAAAACTGTATCGGAACCTAAATTAAGATTTGGAAGTGCGTTATGCCCAACATATCCCGTATCGTGTACTGTGCATCCTGCTGTAGACACAGCTTCAACCGAAAAAACACCAATTGAAGAAAATAATTTAGATTGATTTGTATCTCCATCGAACCACTTGTACGATGCAAATTTGCTATCTAGGCTAAGTGTAACACTATCACCTACGCAAACTGTATCTGATCCCATAACTGTAAGAATTGAATCTTTATCTAGGTCAACAGAAATGGCATCATTGAAAACACAACCAATTGAATTTGTAACAGTCGCAACATAAACACCCGGGCTTGATACCGTTATCTGGTTTGTCGTTTCACCACCTGCCCATTTTACGCTTTTCCATAAACCAACTCCAGCATCAAGAGTCACGGTTCCATTAGGACATATTCCTTTGTCTGGCCCTAAATTTAATCTAGGTCCAATAAAAGAAACCTTAACAGAATCTCTACGGATACATCCACTTGGTGCTGTTACCGTTAGTGCATACGTTCCATTAACGCTAATTTTAAGAGAACTGGCTGTGCTACTATCACTCCAGAAATATTTTGACCATCCCGAAGGAATAGTATAGGTAATGTCATCATATAAGCAAAGACTTGTGTCCTTTCCTAATTCTGGATTTTCTAATAATTTGATTGTCTTTGAAGTTGTATCATTTCCGCAAGCAGAAATTGAGATTAAGCTATAAATATAACTACCTGGTTGAGTAAGAATCTCTGAATAATTCTTACTAGTATCTACTGGAGAACCATTTTTGAGCCACACTTGAGACGTTGATGATAAACTTGTATTCGTAAGCTTAATAGTATCATTCGCACAAAATGCAGAAGCATTAGCTGTGAATGCCGAAGAAATCTTGCAGCAAGAATTAATGGATACGCTTGAATTTAATGGTCTATAACTTTGACTTGCTAAATAGCCTACAAATGATATGGTGTAGTTTCCAGCCGCAATTTTTCCCAGGTTAATGTTTTGAGAAAAAGGTGTTGGAATTTGAATCCCAATACCTTGTTGATTATAAACTACACTAACGGTTATCGTTGAACCTGAAACGTTTGCTGTTGCAGAAGTGAAAGTATAATTAGCGGCACCCAATGTACCAGAAATTGAATAAGTCAAATCTCTACAATCCGCTGCAGGCGAACTCGTTAAAGTTGCACTTGAAACAATAACGCTTGACCATGCAACATTGAATGACAAAATAACTAAGGCAGTTAATAAAATTTTTCTCATTTGATTCTTGTTTTTTTCGTTTCAATTAGACCTGCAAAGAAAGAGTAATTAATTATTCTGCAATCTATTTAAATCCAGTTTATAAGCGTAGCTTTCTTTTATAAACCAATATTGCTATAAAACGAATATTAACGACTGATACAACATTGATTTTTAAATAGCAGTCTTGTATTACCCTTGTTCTCAGTTTCACTCGAGTTCACTATTTGAAAGCGTTATTTTTACTATGTAAAGTTTATTTCATGAAATGTATACCTATGTATCAATCATCACCCTTAGCGGAGAACCCTTGATTCAAATTTGTATACATAAAATTACGATCATGACAAAAATTATCACTTTACTAGCAGTTTCATTATTTATCCAATTAGGCTTAAAAGCTCAGCCCGCTCCTATTGGCATTGAATTAGAATCTATTTCTATTCCGAACCTTGGCGGCGTACAATCATATGCATTTGGACAGCACAATGGCAAATGGCTAATAATAGGTGGCCGCCTAGATGGTTTGCATCGCAGGCAACCTTTTGCTGCATTTGATGTTGCTGGCCATAACAATAACCTGGTAGTAATAGACCCTGTAAACAAACAAAAATGGTCGGCTGCTTTAAGCTCGCTGCCTACTGGAATGCAGGAACAATTGAGCGCTACAAATATGGAGTTTTATCAAAGCGGAGATTATGTTTATTTCATTGGTGGTTATGGCTACAGCGCAACACAGCGCGACCATACGACATTTCCGAACTTGACCGCAATAAAGGTATCTGACGTTATTAATGCGGTTGTAAATGGAACTAGTTTTACCAGTTATTTTAGACAGATTAATGATCCTAAGTTTCAAGTTACTGGAGGCAGCTTGAAAAAAATAAACGATAACTACTATTTAATGGGTGGCCAAAAGTTTTTAGGTCGCTACAATCCAATGGGTCCGACTCACGGTCCAGGTTTTATTCAAGAATACGTTGATGGAGTTCGCATATTTTCAATCGCAGACGACGGCACAACAATTTTAGTTAACCACTTACCTTCTCACGATGACGCAGCAAATCTGCACCGACGAGATTACAATGCCGAGCCTCAAATCATGCCCAATGGAGAGCCTGGAATCACTATGTTCTCTGGGGTTTTTCAAACCACTGTAGATTTACCTTTTTTGAATTGTGTGAATATTGACACCGCTGGCTATCAAGTAAACAATGCTTTTCAGCAATATTACAACCATTACCACTGTGCAAGTATTCCTTTGTATTCAGCTGCAAATAACGAAATGCATACTCTGTTTTTTGGTGGAATTGCTCAGTATTACGACAGCTCAGGTGTATTGGTGCAAGATAACGATGTTCCATTTGTAAACACCATTGCACGTGTAACCCGCGATGCAACTGGAAAAATGGCAGAATATAAACTTCCTGTAGACATGCCTTCGCTTTTAGGAGCGGGTTCTGAGTTCATTTTAAATAAAAGCTTACCTGCATATCCAAACGAAGTATTGAAGCTCGATGACATAAACGAAGAGCGTGTTTTATTGGGTTATATTTATGGAGGTATCAGCTCTACTGCAGCCAATATCTTCTTTACCAATACTGGAAGTCAAAGTAGCGCAAGCAGCGAAATATTTGCTGTGTATTTAACCAATTACCTAGAAAGCGTAGATCAGGTAAATGCACAAAGCGCCGGTTCTTTGGATTTACGGGTTTACCCTAACCCTTCTAACAAGGACTTCACGGTAGACTTTAAATTAACCCAAACAGATAACGTCAGAGTATCAATAACAGATATTAGCGGCCGTTTAATTGAAGATGTTGTGCTAAAGCACCAGCCCGCAGGAAAAAACACTTACTACAAAAAAGTACGCTCTTTTGACAAAAGCGGTGTTTACTTTATTACCATAGAAAGTTCTACCGAAAAAGCAGTTCAGAAGATTATTGTAGAGTAAGGCAGTATTCCTGTTTCTTACTCCCCAGCCGCAAAAAACTCATAAAAATGAGGAATCGTTTCTATGCCTTTTAGGTAATTGAAAACTCCGTAATGTTCGTTAGGTGAGTGAATGGCATCACTGTCCAATCCAAAGCCCATGAGAATAGACTTAGATTTCAATTCTTGTTCAAATAAGGCTACAATTGGAATACTTCCTCCCGAGCGAACTGGAATTGGTTTTTTTCCAAAGGTCACTTCATAAGCCTTACTTGCTGCCTGATATGCAGGATTATCGGTATGCGTAACATATCCATGCCCACCGTGGTGCGCTGTAACTTTTACCTTGACGCTTTTTGGGGCAATGGCTTTAAAATGCTTTTCAAACAATTCTGAAATTTCGTCTGGAGTTTGATTAGGAACCAAACGCATTGAGATTTTAGCGTTTGCTTTTGAAGCTATAACGGTTTTAGCACCTTCTCCTATATAACCGCCCCAAATTCCATTTACGTCTAAAGTTGGACGAATAGAATTGCGTTCCATGGTCGTATAGCCGGTTTCTCCGTGCACATCGTCAATGTCAAGAGCTTTTTTGTATGCATCTAAGCTAAATGGAGCTTTAGCCATTTCAGCGCGATCAGCAGCACTCAAATCTTCCACGTTATCGTAGAACCCAGGAATAGTAATTCGATTGTCTTCATCTTGCAAGGAGGCAATCATTTTCGTCAAAATATTAATTGGGTTAGCCACTGCTCCACCATACAGCCCTGAATGTAAATCGCGATTCGGACCCGTTACTTCAACTTCCATATAAGCTAAGCCTCGCAAGCCTGTTGTGATTGAAGGAATATCGTTATCCAACATTCCCGTATCTGAAATCAAGATGACATCGTTGGCCAATTTTTCGTGATTGCGTTTTACATACCATTCCAAGTTTTTAGAACCCACCTCTTCTTCGCCTTCAATCATGAACTTTACGTTACAAGGCAAGGTATTGTGCTGCATCATCAATTCAAACGCCTTAACGTGCATGTACATTTGACCTTTATCATCGCAAGCTCCACGAGCAAAAATTGCTCCCTCTGGATGTCTTTCAGTAACTTTAATTACGGGCTCAAACGGCCCTGACGTCCACAATTCAATTGGATCCGCGGGTTGCACATCGTAGTGTCCGTATACCAAAACAGTGGGTTTAGCAGGATCGATAATCTTGTCTGCATAAACCACAGGATAACCCGGAGTTTCGCAAACTTCAACATTTTCAGCACCTGCTTCTGTCAAACGTTTCGCAACTTCATCAGCCGTTCGTATTACATCTGCTTTGTAAGCAGCATCTGCACTTACTGACGGAATACGCAGCAAATCGAATAATTCGTCTAAGTAACGTTGTTTATTTTCTTGAATGGAAACGGAATATTTTGACATCTTGTAAAGGTTTTTATTTGAGCCGTGAAATTAACGCTTAAAGCGGAATCCTAAAAAGATAAAACCCTAACAAAAACAAAATATCTAGGTCCAAGTCCAGCCTAAGCATCCTAAGCCAACTCAATCCCAATAAAAGACCCGCGTATAATCACCTATAAATACAGGAATAACAAGCGATTTCTACACACGAAACTTTCAGTGAAGTGGGCCTTTACCAAAAGAGGAAAGCGTTGGATGTAGAACTGTACTTTTTTTAGCGCTTTGTGCTTTTCTAGTTTTTGAGTTTTAGGCTTTTATTAGATCTAAATAGTTCACGATCTTATATCGAAGGCGATTTCTAAAGAAGGTACTCAATGGGCAATTTACGGCTCCCAATGCAATGAATACTAATCCTATAGCTAATAGGAATTGGTGATCTTCTGCAGTTGATAGCGCCATAAATGTGCTAATTATACCTTAAATAGTTAGGTGGTCAACATTTAATCCAAGGTCATTAATTGGAGATTTATCAATTATTTTCATGCTATGGCACCGCTTTATCATAAATACTTTGTTGTGGATTTCACAAAACACAATTATTGCTAACCGTTTTTGCTGATTCACATTGACCTAGATAACCATCGTGTCAATAGGCGCCAATCACTTATTTCATCTTTAGGTTATGTTCAGAAAATATTTTAATAATTGAAAACCAGTATTTTAACTGCTTTTAAACGTTTGCAAACTTTTACTTACGACTACAAATCATTAATCAACGCCTTACCCTTTTTTACTGCCACACATTTGTCCTGTCAATTTGAAATCGCGATTACTCTCAACTGACATTTATTAGTTAATCATTAAATTATTAGTCAAACATTAAATTTTATTAGTTATGAAAAGTATGAACAACCGTGTACAGTTAATAGGAAGATTAGGAACAGATCCAGAATTGAAAACTTTTGGAAACGACAGTAAAATGGCCCGTATAAATGTAGCCACCAGCGAACGTATAAAAGACAAAGACGGAAACTACACAGACAGCACTCAATGGCACAATGTAATTGCCTGGGGAAAGCTCGCTGACTTAGTGAACGACTACCTCAAAAAGGGCAGCGAATTGTGCCTAGAAGGCAAACTCAACAACCGCAGCTACGAAGATAAAGAAGGTAAAAAACAATACGTAACTGAAATCGTAATGCACGAAATGAAAATGTTGCGTGCTCCTAAATCGTAAGTAGACCCCTACTCTGCTTATAGGCCCTATACCGAATACTCGGTATGGGGCTTTTTTAGTTTTGTTTTTTTCAAGCCTGAAAAGCCATTTTAGATTCCCGATCGTTGTCTGGAATGACGAACGGTGGATTTATATTAGCAAATGCTTTATGAAATAGTGTTGTTTTTCAAGTTTGAAAACCCATCTTAGATTCCCGATCGCAGTCGGGAATGACGGGTGGTGGATTTATTCTAGCAGTTACCTTATCATTTTAGTTCCTGTACAATAACCCTGTCAGCTCGATGGGTTACGGCTTATCGGAGGTGTATCGATAACTGAACTAGTAGGGAGTGTTATTGTAACCTTTTCCTCGCAATGCTCTAAAAAAAAAGGCTCTAATAAACATGAGACGCCAGCTTTAACTTCAAGTTGCTCAAGAAGTAAAAACCGAAACAGTAATATAAAAAGTCAGTTTACAAAAAAACCTCATTGCTTATAGCCGTTGCTGAAGCCAGTGCATCAAGGTCAAGACCTAATTGAATATTATGCTGTGACGCAAAATCCAACAAATCTTCCGTTGCCATATTTCCGACCAAATCATCAGCAGCCATTGGGCAACCGCCATGACCCTTTATTGCGCCATCAAAACGTTTACAGCCTGAGCTATACGCAGCTTCTATTTTCTCCATTCTTGTTTCTGGTGTCGAATGTAAATGAGCGCCAAACTCTACCTTCGGAAATTCAGGAATTAAAGTAGAGAATAAACTGCTAATGTTTTCTGGGTTTGAAACTCCAATCGTATCGGACAAGGCCAATATTTTCACGTCGAGTTCTGTTGCTAAACGATTGGACCAATGCGCAGCAATATCCGGACTCCATTGCTCTCCATACGGATTTCCAAAGCCCATAGAAATATAAATTACCAGTTCTTTTTTGTGCTTTAGACATAAATTTTGAATGGCCTCTACCCTGCTCAAGGATTCTTCAATACTGGCATTTGTATTTCTTTTCTGAAACTCTTCTGATATCGAAAAGGGATAGCCTAGAAATTGAATTTCTTCAAATCGACATGCGTCTAATGCACCTCTTTCGTTGGCCACTATAGCTAGCAACTTTGATTTTGTGTCAGATAGGTCAAGACCATTTAAGACCTGCTCTGTATCTTTTAATTGCGGAATTGCTTTAGGACTCACAAAACTTCCGAAGTCAAGTGTATCAAAACCTACATTTAGTAATTGGTTGATGTACTTAATTTTTAACTCGCTCGGAATCCAGTGTTTTATTCCCTGCATTGCGTCTCTTGGACATTCAACTATTTTCATCGTGTAAAGTATTAAAATCGTATGCCTATACCAGCACCAATGGTCATCCAGCTCATGGTAAACGTCAAACTATTAGGTGCAGATCTCCCCCCACCTGTAGTGACATAGGATACTTCGTGTATCACCGTAGCCGAAGTATAATCGGCAAATGTTTTCAAATAAAATGATTTGATATAATACCTCGAACTAAAGCCAATTCCAGCACACAAGGCCAAAGAATTACTTTGCCCCCGGGTATCTCGAATATTAAAATTGGAATAAGAAAAGGTTAACGTCTGCTCAGGAAGCCTCGAATACATAGGCCCTCCCATTAATTTCAATTCTGCCTCAACGTTTTCGTTGGCAACGCCAATCGAAAACACGCCTAGTATTTTCAGATTAAAGTAATTTCCAGATTCAATACCAGAAAACACGCTATCATTTTCAGCAATTGCCTCATATGGCGCAGTGTTAAAACCGTTAAATACTGCACTCACATCCAATCCAAAACCGACTATTTCAACGGGCTTAGCATTCAGTTCAAAACCTATTGAAGCACCAGGAGTCGCAGAACCAGATTCATCAGACAAGAAATCGGAATCTGCAAAGTCTCTTATTGGAAAAGCAATTCCAACCTTGGCATCTAGATTTACCTTTTTAAATTTATACGAATCAACCGTTTCTGGAATAGATTCTTGCTCAAATACTTGAGCACTTGCCTTACAAAAAGGCAGGGAAAGTAGCATCAGAAATAGCAGTAATCGCATAACTGCGAAAGTATTACTTTGAAATAGTTTGCACTAGAAAAGTGCTAAAGTCAGACTACTTTTTATCACCTTTTTTCACAAACATCTTAAAAACCAGTGCTGCAACCGAAGCAACCGTTCTGGCGTTTTTAAATGGCAAAGCAACTATTGCAGTCTCAATAAGGTTTGCGGGTTTGTTGTACTTTTTCAAGGATTCGAGCCGTACCTTCACCTCCAGTTCTGCCAATTCTCGTTCGTATTCGAGTCTCAGCTTTTGCGTTTTTAGGTCTTCAATACTTTTAATGTTCATTTTGCCCCTCCTCTTTAGTTGTAAATAAGGAACTTACCCAAACTAGAAATGGATTTATGAATAGCTGCGTTTTAAAGGCATACATCACTATTCCAATCAGCAGATTGACTCCCGCCATCACTAGAAAACCTAAACCACTTGAATTTAGCGCTGTTCCAATGGCAAATGACAGCCAAACGGACAGAAAAAGCCAAACAACTAAGGAGGTTAAAAACAATATTAAGACGCCAATAAACTTTGAAAAAAGTTCGACCAATTGCTCCATAGCAACCATTTGGTAATACTTTAAATGCGTATTCGCCAAATGAATCAGCTGCTTGAATAGATCTTTAAATTGTCCAATAATTTCCAAACTAATTACTTTGTAATGTTTTCAGCAACTTGCTCTACGTCGCCTTTTAAACTAGAGATTTTTGCTTTCAATTGCTCAATCTCCGATTGATACTTTTCTTCTAACTCATCCCCGATTTCGCCGGCTTTCTGTTTCAAGCTAGCTCGAGTTTTCTCTCCCATTTCGGGCGCAAATAGAACTCCTGCAACAACTCCTGCTGCAAATCCAACGGTTAATATTGTTAATGTCTTCGGTAAATCTTTCGTGTCCATAATTGTGTTTTGAAGAAAGATACAATTTACTTTTAGTAATTCACCCATAGCTTTCTTAAGTTCTGTGAAACGTTACTCGTCTCCGAACTCCACAGCTGTCAAGTGAAGGCCTGAAGCATGAGCAATAATCAATTGATTGTTAAAGTCATAATGCTCTACCAATGCCTTTTCTAGGTTCTGCAAGCTTAGTCTTTGAATAGACAATAAATACAATGCTCCGACCATGAGCCGCACTTGATTTCGAACAAAACCTTTACTTATAAATTCAATATAATAACTCTCTTCCGGAATAAAGTTCGCTGTCAATTTATCGTTCTTATGCAATTCAGCCTTTTCTATGGTTCTAATAAATTCAATCCCTTCTTTGGGTTGTGTACAAAAGCTTTTAAAATTATGTGTTCCTTCAAATAGTTTTATGCCTTTTTCCAACAATTCCAAATCCCAAACCTCTGGATACCAAGCCATAAATGACGCTGTAAGCGGATTTGGTTTCTCACCAAAACAAAAGAAATAACGGTAGGTTTTTACTGAAACCGATTGAATAATATTGAATTTCTGATCGACTTTTTCAATGGATTTAAAGTATATGTCGGGTGGTAAGTTCCATTGAAACTTTTCTTCAAAGTTCTCCGGTAATTCTTGGTTAATGAACAACTCGAACGCACTATCAGAAGCTGAAACCATTGCATCGGTCCTACTTGCTCCAAGAGTTTTGAATTCGTCATTTTCAAATACAAAACGCAAGGTTCGATCGATCATCAAATGCACCGTTTTTACATCGGGCTGTTTCTGCCAACCGTGCAAACGATAGCCCAAGTAAGCAATTCGTATTAAATAGTAATGTTTGAATTTGGCCATTCTATTTTGGCATTAACCTAATAAATCGAACTACTTCAACTGATTAAAAGCAATCCCCAGAGATTTTTCGTAATACTTCAGTACTTTCAACTCGGTTGAAGTCACTAAACACAACGAAATGCCGCGCTTTCCTGCTCTAGCAGTTCTTCCTGATCGGTGGGTGTAGTATTCGTCCTGATCCGGCAATTGATAATGCACTACAAAGGTTAACCCTTGCACATCGATTCCTCGAGCGGCTAAATCTGTAGCCACTAATATTCTCAAGGACTCGTTCTTGAACGCACGCATCACCTTGTCTCTTTCGAGCTGCCTTAAATCGCCATTAATAGTATCGGCAGGGACGTTTTTTGCAATAAGCTGTTTGGTCAGTTTTTGAGCTGCAACTTTTGTCTTACAGAAAATAATACCGCGTTCGTTGGGAACATTCCGTAGCATTTCCATTAGCAAATGCAGTTTTTCGTTCTCTTCGCAAATAATGTATTGATGTTCAATGTTTTTATTCACCTGATTTTTAGAACTCACAGAAATTCTTGCAGCATCCGAAGAAAGATGGTTGTTTACTATTTCTTTAATTCCATGAGGCATAGTTGCCGAAAACAACCAGCGCTCTTCTGCTGAAGCAACAAAACTCAGAATTTGATCCAATTCCTTTTTAAAACCAAGGCTCAACATTTCGTCGGCCTCATCCATAATTATGGTTTTTACTTGCGAAAGATCAACCGCTTTTCTATTCACCAAGTCAATCAAACGGCCCGGAGTAGCAACAATGATGTGCGTTGGACGAGTCAAGTTTTTGATTTGCATTTCAATCTTAGCACCACCGTAAACAGCTTCTGTAAATACCTTGTCGCTATACTTGGTAAACTTGAACAGTTGTTTTGCAACCTGCTGCCCCAGCTCTCTTGTTGGACAAAGTACCAACCCTTGAACAACTTTCTTTTTTGGGTCTATTCTGTGTAACAATGGCAAACCAAAAGCAGCCGTTTTTCCAGTTCCGGTTTGAGCCTGACCTACCATGTCAGTGACCTCATGTAACAACATTGGAATTACTTGTAGCTGAATTGGAGTGGGCTCTATGATGCCCATTTCAGTAAGTCCTTTGGTGAATTTTTCTGCTATCCCTAAATCTTTAAAAGTGCTCACGCTTGAAGTATTTTTTAAAAACGCGAAGTTATTGCTATTCATGAACAAGTTGCGAGTTTGCGCGTATCATTACCAAAATACACTCATGAAATTATTTCTCATCCTTTTCAGCTGCTTTTTTATCTCCTGTTCAAGTTCTAAACAACTTAACACAGTAAAAACGGTTGACCTTCAAAAGTATGAAGGCACTTGGTATGAAATTGCTCGTTTCCCAAATACCTTTGAAAAAGGGTTAACCTGTGTCACAGCTAATTACACCATTAAAGAAAACGGGAAAATAAGGGTGTTAAATAAAGGGCAAAAGTTGAGCGATACTGCTAAAACAAAAAGCGCTGAAGGAACTGCATGGGTTCCAGATTCGAATGATCCTGGAAAATTAAAAGTTTCATTTTTTTGGCCTTTTGCTGGTGATTACCAAATCATGTATTTGGATAAAGATTACTGCTATGCTTTAGTTGGTTCACCATCTTTAGACTACCTATGGATTTTATCGCGCACTAAAACTTTGGACAAAACTACAATTGAAAAACTTAAATCTGAAGCTACCAAACAAGGTTTTAAGGTAGAAAGATTAGAGTTTGTTGATCAGAGTTGTCAAAGAATAGTAAACTAAACTAGGCCTTTCGTTTTACTTCAATCACATCCAATTCTTTTATCTCACTTCCATCAATCGTAAAACGAAGCATGGTTTTTACTTGATGAAACCCATGATTGCCAATAGCTCCGGGATTCATGTGCAATAATCTATAACGTTTATCAGGCATTACTTTTAAAATATGAGAATGTCCACAAATAAATAGTTTGGGTTTATGTTCTTCTATCAACGAACGCACTCTTGGGTTGTATTTCCCTGGATAACCTGCGATATGAGTCATTAAAACTTTGACTCCTTCACAGTTAAAAATAAGGGTCTCAGGATAAGTGAGGCGCACCTGATGATCGTCAATATTACCATAGACTCCACGCAAAGGTTTAAAGTCTTGTAACTGCTCCATTACCTCTATTGCACCAATATCTCCAGCATGCCATATTTCATCACATTCTGAAAAGTGATTGAAAATAGCTGGATCTACAAAGCTGTGTGTATCGGATAATAAACCGATTCTCTTCATGCAATAAGCTCTTCAAGTATTTCCGATCCGTTGATTTCGTTGTGTGTGGAAATGTGAATTACCTCTTTGTTTTTTACTAAAATTACTTGAGGAGACTGGTGGGTAACATTTAACTGTTGCGCCAACCAATCACTCACTTCTCTATATGCAATGAGGTCCAAGTATTGGGTATTCATATGCGTAGAAAGCTGCTCGGCAGCAATTTCTAATCTACGATGTGCCATTGTGCTAATTGGGCAGCGCGTACTGTGTTTAAAAAATAAAACTGGCTTTTCGCTAGAGCTTGCAATTGCTGCTTTGGCCTGTTCTACTGTCGTTAGCTCTGCCCAACCTTCAGGCAAAGAAGATGATTTTGAATCTCCAAAAAGGTTACCAAACATTAAACGTCTATTTGAATTGAAAAATTATTTGTATTCGTACTCCAATCTTCGTTCAAAAATCCAATTTTTGGGGCTTCATCAGGCGCAATAATCTTATAAAATTTCAACATCCTTTTAATTCCTTTAAACCCACCAAAATCTCCGAAAAACCACAAACACAAACGAGGTACTTTTAGCCAAATATCTTGTTGCTTAAAACAAACCGAATCCATTAAATAACCTTCGGCGAGATAGTCTAAGTCGCGCTCCAAATTTTTGTATGAAAACATAAATATTGGCGGGCAACTGTTGGCGCCGCAATTGAGCGCAAAATGTATTCTGTAGTCCATAACTTGAACTCTAGCAAGCTTTTCAAATGAAGAAACCCTCCATTTACGAAGATAGCCTAAACCAAACTTATTCTTAGATCCGCGTATGATACCGTGTTCTATTTCATCTAGAGAAAGACTAACATCTTGAAAAAAAGCGACTTTACCACCGTAATTCAACTTACGTTTAGTTCTAAATTCGATGAGCACAAAAGCATTGTAAAGGTTTAACCAAAACACTTTTTTTGCATTGTCATCGGAAAGTTCTTCGATGATATGATTTGCACTAGTTGCTGTAAAACCAATTAAAAACTCATCAACAGGATTGCCATTTTTGGCCGCACGCAAAAAATCTCTAGAAACACTAATTAAACTCACCTTGCAAAGGTGCCCATAAGCGCTTAAGCTTTCGGTATTCTAACTGACAAACAGCCCCTTTTTGATTATAGGTTTTTCAATTCTTCAACTGAAGGCAAATCGTTGAAATGCCATTTTTTAACCACTGTTCCCTGCTCAATATAGACCAATCCAGGATTTGATCTTATTACAGTTTTGAGCATAATAGCATCACCGTTCCAAAAATCAAATGCCAATTGGTGTTTGTGCCTAAGTGCATTTATTTCGGTATAACTAGAAGAAGTAAGTCCAACAAACAAAGCATTGTTCGCTTGCGCAGCCGTTGCTAATTCTGCTATTTTCTCCAGTGGTGTTTCACTCGTTTTAGAAATATCATAAGCAATGAGCATAAATGCTCTCGGCGCATTTAATAGTTCGGGAGTTTTGTCATTTCCCTCTTCGTCCATTATGAAAAAATCATGAATTGGAGGTTCGTAGCCATCCTTCAATTTAACTTGGCTGGTTTTGTCCGAATTCATTTCGTAGGCCTTATTCTCCCACCATTTGCCATCAATGTATTCTTTATCGGTCATTTGTTTTTCTTCACCAGTCTCCACATTAACCAGAGTATAGATATAACCAAACTTCGGCCCTTCTAAACCCAACTCTTCAGCAGATTTCATTCCTTCAGAAATGCTTTTTCCCTCGGCATAAGGACGGTAATCCTTTATTGGGAGATGTGAAATACACCAAAAAGAAAATGCCATTGCAATCACAAATACCCACATTGCAGTTGGCCATTCGGCCCTTTCCACAGTTAATAACTGGCGTGCGGCTAAAAATCCACCATAACCTACGATTGCAAATAGAATTGGGAAATACCAACCAAATACCCAGCTAAAGAAAGTCACAAACATCAAGGTGAGCGGAAAATAAAATTTGTCTTGACTAAATGTGTTGGGTTTAATTTTTCCTTGTAAAAAGAATATCGGAAGTAAAAAGACCAATAAAATCATGTCTTTAGAAAAAGACTCCCAAGGAGTTAAACTTCGGCCAATACTGCCTTTCATAGCGTCACCAAAACAGCCGCAATCCGTTACACAGGTTACCGATTTCACCACCTCTACTCCATTTTCTCCAATGGTATAAGTGCCACTTGGGTCGCAAGTTGCTGTGTAAGCCGTTAGCCAACCAAAAAATAAGGTTAATATCAAAAGGGACCAAGTTGCCAGTCGAATTTTCGCTCCAACTAAAATAGCAAACCCAAGTATTATTTCGGCTAAACATGCTGCGACAGCTAGGGTTAATGCCCATGGTTCTAAAAACGGCAAATTCAGAGCACTTTCTGCAAAGTATTCCTCTAATTTATAAGAGAAACCCAATGGGTCATTCGCTTTTATGAGTCCACTAACAATAAATAATGAACCAACAAACAGACGAGAAAATCCTAACAAGTATTTCATATGAGCAGCAATTTAGTGTGTAAAATTAGCTAAGCTTTCTTACAAGAAAATATGTTTAACAAAGCTTTATGAATTCTATCTTATTCATAAGTGACACCAACAAACTTGATATTATTTGCCAAATTCGTTTGTATGGTTCTTGAATACTCCAATTGTTCTGCACCGCTTGAATGGGTTTGACCTTCTTTTGTAGCAATATCAAGGCCTGCAAACACTTTTATAATATCCAATTCCAAATTGATTATCGTTTTCGAGTCTTCTTTTACTTCAAACTCCCCAATTGGTAATATCACTTGACTGTACAATTCATTGAATCCAGTATGCATAAAGAATGACCTATCGTAGGTATTATCTCCGTCGCTGTCAATTTCGCCTTCGATACTTGTAAATATATATTTAGTCTCCCACGTCCAAGCCATATTGGTATAAGTAGTATTTAAAGGATGATCTGTAGGATAATCGTTTGGAGCGTATTCTTCATTCCAAATAGGATCTACGCCACAACCTAAAAAAACTCGATTGTACATACCCGCTTTTATTTTACCATCAATTATGTGATCATAAATAGGTCGAGTTTCACTTAAAAAAGAGGAAGTATCGTAGTCAATCAACTCAATATCAGTAATATTGGCCTTAACTGTACTCTTATCACCTAGCTTAACATTTGAGACAAAATATTTGAATTTGTTAATTCTAAATCTTCTGTCGTTATTTTCCCTGTAGACTTCGTTTAAATAAAAGCGTCTATCGTTTGCCTTTGGAACTATACGAATTTCAATTTCTCCGGTATTCATTGCAGAATCTGAAATAATAACGGGTTCTTTAATGGTCAATATTCTTTCATAAACACATCCAGAGTTCTTTTTTGCCTCTGAGTCATAATTTATCGCTGTGGAATCAGTACATCCTTCTTTTTTGCAAGCAGAAAAGAAAAGTATAGATGAGAAAAAAATAATCAGAAATCTAAAATTCATAACATTCAATTTATTATTCGTAAGTAACTCCAACAAACTTTATACTCTTCGCTAAGTTAGTTTGAATCGTTCTTGAGTATTCCAATTGCTCGGCACCGCTGGTATGGGTTTGTCCCTCCTTAGTAGTAATATCTAAGTCCTCAAAAACTTTAACGATATCCAACTCAAGCTGAATGTAAGTTGTTAAACCCTCTTTTACTTCAATTCCGCTGCCGGTTTGAACAATGGCTTGACGGTACAACTCACTAAAGCCAGTATGCATAAAAAATGGTCTGTCGTATTGACTATCTCCATCACTGTCTATATTGCCCTCAATGCTGGTGAATTTATACTTGGTTTCCCAAGTCCAATCCATATTTGTGTAGGTAGCATTTAAAGGATGATCCGATGGATAATCGTTCGGAGAATACTCTTCATTCCAAATTGGATCAACTCCACAACCAATAAAAATTCGATTGTACATACCTAGCTTTACTTCACCTTCTATGGTATAATCGTAAATGGGACGAGTTCCCCCAAGAAAGGTAGACGTATCGTAATCAATTAATTCAATGTCAGCGACATCCGTCTTGGTAACGCTCTCATCTCCTAACTTTATATTCGAAACAAAATATTTGAAAAAAGTAATTTGAAAATCACGCTGTTGGTCATCCTTATAATTGGTTCCAAAATAAAAGCGCTTTCCATTAGCCATTGGCACAATACTGATTTCAATCTTTTGCAATTGCTCAGTATTGCAGGTATCACAAGGAACTATTGGCGTGTCAATAGGCGTTGAGGGTTTATCTCCATAAACACAAAGCGAATTGTATTGAGCACTGGGGTCATAATTGCTTGCTGTTGGATCCAAGCAACCCTCTTTTGGTTTTTGACAACTTCCTAAAACTAGGAAGGAAATCAATACCACTAACCCTATTTTGTATGCTTTCATTGTGCTTTTATTTTCTATTTACGACAAACAAGCAATTTCTACTTTGGTTTGCTTGTGCTACGATAAAGTTAGGCGTTTCCTTACGTTTATTGTGTAACCCTCATCACTCTTATTAAAAAATTACAAGTGTTTTTCTAATTCTTGAAGATGGCGAATAGTCAAAACGTTTTCAACTTTATCAAATTCACGATGAGGATCGAAATGAATGACCTTCCAACCCGATGCTATACCTCCTTTGATATCTGCCTCTAAATCATCTCCAATTATCAAACAATTTTCTTTTTGGGCTCCTGTGTCACTTTCAGCGTATTCAAATATTTTGGGGTCAGGCTTTTTGGCGCTAGCTGCCTCACTCGTAATTATTTTATCGAAGTACTCCAATAGTTTTGATTCGCGAAGCTTTACATGCTGGACCTCTTCAAAGCCATTTGTAATTACATGCAATTGGTAGTTCTTTTTAAGAAAAGTCAAAATTTCATGCGAATGGTCAAACAAACCCACCTTGTAAGGGCTATGTTTTATATAATACTGTCCAATCTCTTTACCTATCAACTCATTTTTAATACCGAATAACAACAGTGTTTTTTGGAACCTACCGTACCTCAATTTTTCTTTTGAAAGTTCACCCCTCCGGTATAAATCCCACATTCTTTCATTAATTTTTTCGTAAGTCTTTATGAAATCCATAGCTGATCGAATTCCCTTTTCTTGGAGATTAAATGCAGTGTAAACCTCAGAAAGCGTAGCGCGACTATTTGCTTTAAAATCCCATAAAGTGCGATCTAAATCAAAAAAAATATGTTTAATATTCGTGAACAAATTCTTGTTTTTAGAGTTGCTTATTGTCTGTTGGTGGCAAATTAAATCAATAGATTTGGATTTGTGGAGAAGGACCTGGATATTCAGTTTATGAGACGTTGCTTTCAACTTGCTGAAAAAGGATTGGGCAACACCGCTCCCAACCCTTTGGTAGGTGCAGTTATCGTATATCAAAACACAATTATTGGTGAAGGCTACCACAAAAAATATGGGCAATCACATGCTGAACCAAACGCAATAAAAAGTGTTAAGAACAAACACTTACTGTCTGATAGTACATTGTATGTCAATTTAGAGCCTTGCAATCATTTTGGAAATACGCCACCATGCGCAGATTTAATTGTAGAAAATAAATTTAAAAGAGTTGTAATTGCCAATACGGATCCTAATCCTAAGGTAAATGGTTCGGGAATTCAAAAGTTAAAAGACGCAGGAATCAAAATAACTACTGGAGTTTTAGAGCTTGAAGGAAATAGACTAAACCGTAGGTTTTTTATTGCCCAGACTAAAAAACGCCCTTACATTATTCTTAAATGGGCACAAAGTTCTAATGGCTTTATCGATGCACTAGACGATTCGCCACTTCAAATAAGTAACAGTAGAAATCAGCAATTGGTGCATAATTGGCGATCCCAAGAAGATGGAATTCTTGTTGGCGCGCAAACATTCATAAAGGATGCGCCAAGCTTAAACACGAGACATATTCATGGCAAATCACCCACACCTATTCTATTGGTTACTAAAGACACGGAATTAAACTTCACCCTTTGGAGGGATACAAGGAAACTGCTTGTTATTGCTCCAACAAAACCTGGGGCCCTTCCTAAAAATGCAATTTGGATAGGACTAAAGCCTATTCTTGCTGATACTATTTCCGAGCTATTGAAATTCAATATCAATTCAATACTCATAGAAGGTGGCAGTAAAACTCACCAGTATTTCATCGATGAAAACCTTTGGGATGAATTGAGAGTAAGCAAAAGCAAAATGACCATAAAAACTGGAATAAAAGCAGCGAGTTGGGGACAACAAACAGCTAGTTTTGAAACAGTTCAGAATGATAATGTGGTGAATTATTTTTTTAATAACCGCCAAGATCAATGATAAAAAGGAGTATTCTATATCTACTGCTTTTCAACCTTTCATTTACTGCACAAGTAGCTGCGCAAAATGCGTCCGAGCAATTTCTTGAAGAAATTGAAAAAAACCTAGACCTGACCGTATTAAGAGATAACCCGATATTGGATTACTCCGAGTCGGACAGCATTATCAATGCTATCAACCATCAATCAGACAGTACTTTTAAAGCGCGGTTTTACAACCTTTTAGGGCAGCTGAATTTTGAAAAAGGAGAATATGCCATAGCCCTTGAATATTTTCTTACCGCTAGAGATTACGTCGATACTGCTGATTCTAGAAAAAAATTAGAAGCGTTGATTTTAATCAATATTGGAAATATATACTACAGAAATGAAGATTTTGAAGGTGCAAAGTATCAATATGAACAAGGCAGGTCGCTTGCATTAGAAAGCAAACAGGAGGGTTTAGCGGCGACAGCGTCAAATAATATCGGATTGCTTTTCTTGAAGAAGAAAAAGTTCGACAATGCTCATTTTTACTTTAAAGAAGCACTCAACTTGCGAAAAAAACTTTCTGATGATTACTTAGTTGCTCATAGTTTACAGTACATGGGAATGCTTAAGTATCATGGGAAAGAAATGGACTCTGCTGCATACTATTATACCAGAGCAATTGAAGTAGCAAACTCCTTAAAAGATGATCAAAAAGAAAAAAAACTAATCGTTTCTTTATCCAATAACTTGGCTTTCTGCTATTTAGAGCTAGATAAAATTACCGAGGCCTTAGAACTTGCAAATCAAGTCAAAAAGCTAAGTAATGAAATTGATGATTTGTATTTTTATTGCACTGCTCTGAATCAAACCGCAAATGTTTATCTAAAATGCGGAGATTTTAAAAATGCCGAGGAAGTCAGTTCTAATATAATTGAAATTGCTGGTATTGAAAACTATTTTGAGTCGCTACAAAAGGCTTACGACCTGCTTTCTAAAGTGAAAGAACGGCAAGGCGATTTTAAACGCGCCATTCATTTATCTAGAAAAAGTCAAGAAATAAAAACAAAGATTAGAAACAATTTTGCAGACAAAAAATTGGCTAATCAACGATTTGGGCAGCAGTTGCTTGGGAATAAAAAACTACTGAGTGTTGCCCAGCGAGAATCGGCAGTAAAAACAAGAGAGCTGGAAACTCAACAGCGTGTTTCAGAACTTCTCGTCTTATTGGTAATAATCGTGTTGATAGCAGTTGTTAGTTTAGTTTACTCAAATCGTGAAAAACAAAAATCAAATAAACAACTTATTGCGACCAATAATTTAATTGAAAAACAAAACGGTGCCATTCGTAAGCAGCAATTAGAATTAGAATCAGCAAAGAAACAACTAGAACTAAAACTAAATGAATTGGAAGAACTCACGAAAGACAACAACCTACTGCTGGGTATTGTTGCCCATGATTTACGTACTCCTCTAAATTCAATTATAGGCCTTGGTGAGTTACTGGACTTAGAATTGAAAAACTTGGCAATAAAAAATGAAAATGAATGCGCTGAGTATATCGACTTGATGAACGAGTCAGCACAAAAAATGCTTAGTATGATTACTCAAATTTTGTCCAAGCAAAGCTTCGAGCAAATGAAAATAGATATCAAAAAGTCTAAGGTTGATATTTCAAAAATGATGAGACGATTAATTAAGGATCATAAAAACTGGGCTCTGAAAAAGGATATAAGTATGGAGTTGAATGGGGATTTTAGCCAAATTGAATTGTATTCAGACACCATGCTTATTCAACAAGTTTTAGCCAACCTACTAAGTAACTCGATTAAATATTCCAGTCCAAAAACTAAGATAATTATTACTATTACTGAGCGCTCAGATAAGGTACTATTTTCAGTTAAGGATGAAGGACAAGGGTTCTCAGATGAAGACAAAAAAGCATTATTTCACCCTTATGAAAAACTAAGTGCAACACCAACAGCAGGAGAAACCAGTTTTGGGCTAGGATTATCCAGTGCAAAAAAGGTAATTGAAGCCCTAAACGGAAAACTTTGGTTAGAAAGTGAGATAAATGTTGGTTCCACCTTCTTTTTTGAATTAGAAAAAGAATAAAATTGATTTGGATTCTACTTAGCGTTTTAGCCGCTTCCTCCCTATTTGTAGTTTTTAAGCTATTCGATCGTTTTAATGTCGACCGATATACGGCTGTTGTTTTCAATTATCTTTTTGCCGGAGCAACAGGTCTATTGAGTTATGACTTTAACTTTGAGCAGGCAATTGAATGTCAAAATTGCTTATTATTCACCGGCAGTTTGGGGTTAGTATTTGTGACCTTATTCAATCTAATTGCTTTCGTTACCTCCAAAAATGGCACAGCCACCGCAGTGCTAGCCAATAAAATGGCTTTTGTAATTCCAGTCATTCTTTCCTTTTTCATTTTTAAAGAATCCCTCAATTGGTTGCTAGTTACCGCGCTTTTAATTGGTCTGATCGGTACTTATTTAGCGGTAAAGCCAAATGGCAAACAAGCCCATAAACAATCCCTTTTATGGCCATTTGTTCTTTTTATCGGAAGTGGCTTATTGGATTTTCTTTTGAAAATTGGCGAACGTTACGTTTTAACAGATTGGTCGTCCTCTATGCTCACCGTAATAATATTTGCTAGCGCATTCATTTCCGGAATGATTTACGGTGTAGTAAAAAGAAAAATTATTTTATCGAGAAAGAATATTTTGTGGGCGGCATTGCTAGGAATACCTAACTTTTTCTCCATTTATTTTCTCTTCAAAGCCCTAAGTGCATTTTCAGAACAGTCCGTTATTCTATTCCCAATTAATAATGTAGGTATTATTTTATGCACAACCCTTATTGCAATTTTAGTTTTCAGGGAGCGGCTTTCTAAGTTAAACCTAATTGGATTGTGTTTTTGTATTCTTTCAATAGCTATTCTTTCCTATAATGCCTGATTGCAATGGATTTTATAGCATTAGAAAAAATAGTGCGTCTTTGTTTAAAGATAAAGGCTCGAAACATTTAGGCTTTAGTTTTAGGGTCAATACAAAGGAAGAAATTAAAGAAATAGTTGATCGATTGCGCAAAGAAAACCCAAAAAGTAATCAGGTATGTTATGCCTATCGACTTATCGAAAACGATCATCTGTTAGAATTCAGCAATGATGATGGAGAACCTAGTAATTCCGCAGGAGCGCCTATTCTTGGTCAAATAAAATCTAACGCACTATTTAATACTTTAGTATGCGTAGTTCGGTATTTTGGAGGCACGAAATTGGGCGTTTCTGGTTTAATAAATGCCTACAAAACAACTGCACAAGACGTTTTAGAACTTTCAGGATCCATAATCTGCAGGGTAACTTATCAGTGTATTATTTCGGTTGACTCTAAAAAACTAGGAACAGTATTGAGTTTTCTGTCCCGACAAGGTATCCCAATTGTGAATCAGAGCTACTCTACTTTACATGAAATAACCGTTCATACAACAAGTTCCGAACTAGAAACAATATCAACTAAATTTGAAAGTCTTGCCCAATTGGAATGGAAAAAAATATAATATCAATACTCTGCGCAGTTATCCTTCATTTTGGACTGCTTGCTCAATTCACCAATTCCACATTCAAAATCACTGAAAGTGAACTTAATCAAGTTCCTGATACTTCCCCTATATTTCCATATGCCTATCAAGATGGGGTATCTTATCGATTAAGTTACGAGCGGTTTAGTTTAACAGGGCACCACGAGTTTTATCAGCAGTATATCAATCACGCAGCAGTGTTGGGTAGTGGTTTAAAAGTTCATTATAGACACAACGGTGAAATGATATTGCAAACCGATAATTGCGTTGCACCAGTTTTTAAAACGGGTGGCAATGCCAAAGTGGACTCAACTTTAATTTGGGTAAATAGCGATGAGGGTTTAATCCTAACAGAATTGTCTGAAAGCCAGTCGGAAGATTTAACTGAAAACGATGAATTGTATACGGATGAAAACGGCGAACTAATATTCGAACGGTCGATGAATAGTTTTTTTCACGGTCCTGATAGCATGGCTCGTTTGCATGTTTTTTTTCCAGATCCAATTACTTCCTCACAATCAAATTATGGCGGAGCATTGGTCGATAATAATGACCAAAACAACCCTAGTCTTCAAAATGAAATCTTTGTAAAAAGTATTGAAACAAAATTTGAAAACGATACCTTTTGGTTAGAGAATGATTACATAAAAATGGTGCAATTAGGTAGCACCGTTGAACCATCTGTACATTCCAGAAACGGTACATTTTTCTACAACCGAAGTGAAAAAGGGTTTGAAGATGTAAACGTATACTTCCATATAACGCGTTTAAGAGCCCATATGGACACTATTGGTCATTCCAAATTATGCGATAGACAAATTTGGTCAGACGCTCATGGATTGGCTGGAAACGACAATTCTCTGTATGCTTCTAATACCAATCCTCCAAGAATTTTATTTGGAACAGGGGGCGTTGACGATGCCGAGGATGTTACTGTAGTTGTGCATGAATATGGGCATGCACTTACCGATTATGCAGCACCAAAAAGTAACATTGGTATTGAACGCAGTTCCTTAGACGAAGGTTTGTGCGATTATGTAGCCGTGTCCTATAAAACTGAAATATCAACTTACAACTGGCAAAATGTATTCCCGTGGGATGGCCATAATGAATTCTACAATGGAAGATTTGCGAACTCAAACAGAGTTTATGTAAAGGATGAGTTCCTAGAAAAGTATACTCGAGGGGAAATTGTTTCCAGTGCGCTCATGGAAATTTATTTTGATATTGGAAAAAACTTAACTGATCAGTTGGTGTTTGAGTCGTTCTACTTTTTGGATAATGGCATGACTTTACCACAATACGGGAATATATTGCTTACCGTTGAAGAGGAGTTGTACAATGGAATGTATAAAGAGGAAGTATGTAATGCGCTAAAAAGTCATGGTTTGGTTAACAGTTGCTATGTTGGTTTAGCAGAGTTAGAAACGAAGGTTGATGATTTCAAAGTAATCAACTCAGAAGGGTTTTCCAATAACTCTGGAGCACTAACTTTTAATAGCAACTCAAAAATAGAGGTTGTCAAAATGTATGATGCTAATGGAAAGAATGTGGGAACATATTCTGGAATCGATGGCCCGATCGAAATTCACCCTCAGCATTTTAATTTAGGCTTTTACGTTTTGGAAGTTTTTACTGTTAAAGCGACTTACCGCACCAAAGTTCTCAAACGTTTTTAAACGACTTCAATCGGGCCAAAAAATCATCGGGTGCGCTTACGGGTTTTCCTGTGTTTGTATTCACAAAAACTAGGGTTGTAAATGCCGAATTTAGATGCTCTCCTCGACTATTAAAAGTTTCGTAGTCAAAACGTATTCTAACCCCGGGATCTTTTTCAATTCTAGTTTCAATTATAAGCTCGTCATCGTAAAAAGCAGGTTTAAAATATTTGATATTGAATTCCAGCACTGGCATCATAATTCCACTATCCTCTAAGTCCTTGTAACTCATGCCAATTTGCTTCATGGCTTCCACTCGAGCTACTTCAAAGTAAATCCCATAATTCCCATAGTACACATAGGACATTCTGTCGGTTTCTGCATAACGTACCCTCAGTGTTGTTTTTGTTTTGTACATTTAGAGATTATTTTTTTTCTTAAAAAGTATGCGTTTGATTATTGGTAAATATTTTCGTCAAAACTACCTAAAATGGTTTACTAAAATGAAGGTCAAGTAGATAGCGTTAATGTGTTAAGTTAAGGTTAACTATCAAGTCAAATAAATTTAATAATCAAGGGCGAAATCATTTTTTTATTTACTTTTTTTTGAGAACATTTGTTTGGAATTCGAGGGGGGGGTGATAGTAAGGTCACCAAAGAAGATTTTCTTCCATAGAAAATAGCAGTAGGATTAAATAAAAAATAAGTATCATCAAGGGAAATTGGATGGATAAAAATGAGCACTAAAAACCACGAAGAAATTTGGAGTCGCTGCTTAGCGATTGTTAAAGACAATGTCAATTTACAAAGTTACAAGACTTGGTTCGAGCCTATCAAACCACTTAGAATCAAAGACGATGTATTAACGATACAAGTACCAAGTCAATTTTTCTACGAATGGCTAGAAGAACACTACATTACTTTACTGAAGAAAACAGTAAAAAAAGAAATAGGCGCAGAAGGAAAATTGGAATACAGCATTATAATGGACAATAACTTCAATTCGTCCAAACCTTATACCGTAAGAATACCTACCAGTAACCGAAAAGAAACTAAAAACCCAGCTGTATCTATGCCTTTAGACGTAGGTTCAGGAACTACTATCCGAAACCCATTTATTATTCCCGGCTTAAAGAAAGTCGTTGTGGATTCTCAATTAAACCCAAACTATTCTTTTGATACTTACATCGAAGGAGACTCTAACCGACTTGCGCGTTCTGCTGGATTTGCAGTTGCTAATAAGCCAGGCGGTACAGCTTTCAATCCACTTTTAATTTATGGAGGAACAGGTTTAGGTAAAACGCATCTTTCTCATGCTATCGGTATAGAGATAAAAAAGAACCACCCAAACAAAACAGTGCTTTACGTTTCTTCAGAAAAGTTTACCCAACAATTTATTGAATCGGTTAGAAATAATACACAAAACGATTTCATACACTTCTATCAAATGATTGATGTGTTGATCATTGACGATGTACAGTTCCTATCTGGAAAAGAACGTACTCAAGACGTATTCTTCCACGTATTTAATCACTTGCACCAAAATGGCAAACAACTTATCCTTACTTCTGACAAGCCGCCAGTAGAGATGCAAGGAATGGAGCAACGTTTGCTTTCAAGGTTTAAGTGGGGCCTTTCTGCAGATCTTCAGATCCCGTCTATAGAAACTAGAATTGCAATTCTAGAAATGAAGATGTATCAAGAGGGAATTGAATTGCCAAAAGAAGTTATTGAATACTTAGCATACAGCATTACAACAAATGTGCGTGAATTAGAAGGAGCATTAATTTCATTAATCGCTCAGTCTTCTCTAAACAAAAAGTCGATTACCTTAGATTTAGCTAAGAAAATGATCGACAAGTTTGTAAAGAACACCGCTCGCGAAGTAAGCATCGATTACATTCAAAAAGTGGTTTGCGATTATTTCGATTTGAATATCGAACTATTAAAAAGCAAAACAAGAAAAAGAGAAGTGGTACAAGCGCGTCAAATTGCTATGTTCTTCTCCAAAAAACTTACAAAAAGCTCTCTTGCAAACATTGGAGCGCATTGTGGCGGAAAAGATCACGCTACCGTGCTGCACGCATGCAAGACGGTGAATAATCTAATGGAAACCGATAAAACGTTTAGAGGTTATATTGATGAATTGGATAAAAAGATTGCATTGCAATAGGTTAGATTTGATGGGTTAGTTTAAATATGAAGAGGGCTTTTTAGCCCTCTTTTTTTTGGCTCTATTTTAATCGGAATAAATAATATACCTCATCTTCGTTTATTAACCCCATAAACCTTCCTACCCTCAATTGCAATTCAGAATAACTTACCGAAACTGACTCAAACCTTTCAGAGAAGTCTGTTGGTGCTTTTCCAATAACTTCAAAATCAAGTTGTCGAGCTATCAAGTAGTGACCTTCATTTCGTGAATCTTCAACTTTATTTATGTCCACCAAATGTTCTACGACTTGGTTTTTACATTTGGACAAGTGTTATGATAAAAATATGCATGGTTCCCTCCTGCCCAGGGCTCAAAGGGATTGCAGTAATTTTTGTAAAATAACAATACTGGTTCCTGAGTATGTTTATCATAAACATACTCAGCAAGCTTAATCCTACCCACACCCGATGGACCTGGAACTAACAGCACCATTCCCGCGATATTAATTATACTAAAACCTAACACAACTGCAACAGCCATCCTTTGTAACCTCCACTTATACTCGAAGAGCTTCATTAGCTCAAATAAAATCAATTGAACACAGAATAAGACCAGGTACAAAAATCTAAGTTCCTTGTGACCAATAAAAAGGTGCACAACTAAAAAAGGAATTGCTACAAAAAAAAATGGCTGCGTTCGTTTTTTAACAAACAAAACAACGATACCAATCAATAATGGAATCGCAACTACCCAAGTTAACCCTTCCCACAAAAACTCAAAATATTTCCACCATGGATCCACACCAAACCCTGCAGCCCTGCCCTCCATTAATTGCAACTGCACATACTTCCAAGGAGTAAAAACCCATTCATTGTAAAAGACCCTATCCAATAAAACAAGAGCAACCAATACCAGACTTCCCCCAAGAATTAATTGAAGAAGGTATTTCCATTTGATAGATTCCACGATCACTAAATAAAGCGTAATACCTGCTATAGCGATTCCAATCTGAAAACGGAAGGCAAAACTTAAGCCTAAAAAAATCCCACTCAATAAGAAATTCTTATTCGTTTTAAGTATTAAAGAAGAGTAACCCGGTAAGAAGAACAAGGAAGCAAAGTTTTCAGAGGAAAAGCGAATCATTAGATAAGGCATATACCATAAGCCAAATGCTCCAACTACCCATATATAGGTGAGTTTAGAGCGATGTCTTCTCATTAGCCCTTTAATAAAGTCAAGATAAACAACCATAGCAAACAATCCAGTTAACACTCTAATGATTACCATCACATCAAAGGCATCTCTAACACCAAACCATTTACAAACTGAGATAAGAAAGGCTGCCATAAGTGGCTGGATTGTCGGCCTAATTTTGTATTGAAACTCCCAAGACAATTGACTTCCCTCTACATTCCCGAGGAAATGATTGGCAAACTCAATGATTTGATAGTGCTCGTCAGCGTGATGATAGCCAACTGCATGAATGGCAGTAAATAAAACGAAAAACCCAAACACAGTAACTAATGCAGCGTTTAAAGCACGGGGTTCAAGGTTTGAAAACGCTTAAGCATAAGAACTCAAATGTAATAAAATCCCTATGCGCAGAATCGCAGAAAAATAGGCTTCTTAATTAAAAAAATAACATTAATTTTGCAGCCCGAAATAAACGTCAGAAAGCGGAATCTGACCTACTAAATCCTCTCTTTCGTTCCGCAGTTGGAGATACAAATCAGAATTTATGTCTGAAGAATCAAAAAAAGCTACCGAAGATAAGGTAGAAGATAAAGCAGCTGAGAAAAAAGCTCCTGCTAAGAAAACCGCTGCCAAAGCAAAAACCGAAACTGCTGAGAAAAAACCAGCAGCAAAAAAAGCTCCTGCGAAAAAAGCAGCTCCAAAAGCTGAAAAAGTAGCGAAAGAAGAAGCTCCTGCAGTTGAAGAGACCAAAACAAAAGAAACTCCTGTAGCTGATAAAGCAGCCAAAGAAGAAGCTCCTGTAGTTGAAGAGACTAAGACAGAAGAAACTCCTGTAGCTGAGAAAGTTGAAGTAGAAGAAGTCGTTGCTGCTGAAGAAGCAAAAGCGCCTAAAGCTGCTCCTAAAGTTCACGAACCAGTAGATTACACTAAGGTTAAGCCTTTAGATGAGTTCGATTGGGATTCTTATGCTGACTCTGACGAATTATATACTAAGGAAGAAAAAACAAAATTAGAAGGCGTTTATTTAGATACCCTTACCTCCATTAGTGATAATGAAGTGTTAGATGGTATTGTTTCTTCTATTACCAAAAAAGAAGTTGTAATAAACATTGGCTACAAATCTGATGGAGTTATTACTGCAAACGAATTTAGGTATAAGCAAGATTTAAAAATTGGTGATTCAGTAGAAGTTTATGTTGAAAAAACAGAAGACAAAACTGGACAATTGGTTCTTTCTCACAAAAAAGCAAGAACAACTAGAGCTTGGGAACATGTAAACAGCGCACTAGAAACTGAAGAAATTGTTACTGGCTTTATTAAGTGCAGAACAAAAGGTGGATTAATTGCCGATGTATTCGGAATTGAAGCTTTCTTACCAGGTTCTCAAATTGATGTTAAGCCTATTAGAGATTACGATCAATACGTTGGAAAAGAAATGGACTTTAGAGTTGTTAAAATCAACCAAGAGTTTAGAAACGTAGTTGTATCTCATAAAGCGCTTATCGAAGCTGAGCTTGAAGAACAAAAAGTTGTAATCATGTCTAAACTTGAAAAAGGTCAAGTATTAGAAGGTGTGGTTAAAAATATTACTTCTTATGGAGTGTTTATTGATTTAGGTGGTGTTGACGGGTTGGTTCACATTACTGACCTATCTTGGGGAAGAATCAATCACCCAGAAGAAATGTTGGAATTGGACGAAAAAATCAATGTGGTTATTTTGGACTTTGATGACGATAAGAAGAGAATTGCTCTTGGTGTAAAACAATTACAACCACATCCATGGGATTCTTTAGCTGAAACGGTAAACGTTGGTGATAAGGTTAAAGGTAAAGTTGTAGTTCTTGCCGATTACGGTGCATTTGTAGAAATAGCTCCAGGTGTAGAAGGATTGATTCACGTTTCAGAAATGAGCTGGAGTCAGCATTTAAGAACTGCTCAAGATTTCTTTAAAGTTGGTGATGAAGTTGAAGCAACTATTATGACATTAGATCGCGAAGAGCGTAAAATGTCATTGTCTACGCGTCAATTGACTCAAGATCCTTGGGAAGGTATCGAATCAAAATTCCCTGTTGACAGTAAAGTTACAGGTAAGGTTACTAACCTTTCTAACTTTGGTGTATTCGTTGAATTGGAAGAAGGTGTTGATGGATTAATTCACATTTCTGACCTTTCTTGGTCTAAAAAAGTGAATCACCCAAGCGAATTCTGCAAAGCAGGCGAACAAATCGAAGCTATTGTTTTAGAAATAGACAAGGACAACAGAAGATTGAGCTTAGGACACAAACAATTGGAAGAAAACCCATGGGAAGTATTCCAAACTGTATTTACTGAAGGATCAATTCACCAAGGAACATTATTGTCATTAACTGACAAAGGTGGTTTAGTTGGTTTACCTTATGGTGTTGAAGGATTTGCTCCTGGACGTCATTTGGTAAAAGAAGATGGATCTAAAGTGAAGGTTGACGAACAAATTGATTTTGTAGTGCTTGAATTTAGTAAAGACGCTAAGAAAATCATAGTTTCTCATTCTAGAATTCATGAAAGTGCAGCAGAAGGCACAAAAGCGGTACAAACTGGCGAAAGAAAAGCTAGAGGAACAGCGACTCGTAAAGCAGTTAAGAAAATGGCCGATAACGTAGAAAAATCTACACTTGGCGATTTAGATGCTTTAAGTGCATTGAAAGCAAGCATGGAAAAAGAAGAAAAGAAGAAGTAAGAAACTTTCTTTTATAACATAGTAAAAGCCCTATTGATTGATTTCAATAGGGCTTTTTTTTGCCTCTTCTCGCCAATACTGAATCTCTGAGAATGACAGAGTAATTTACTTTTTTACTCCTCTGTGATTTTCATAAAACAATCGAAATCAAGCTTTACCCGATCCGCATATTGCAAGGCCACAGAAACCACTAAATCGTTAAATGCTTCGTGTCTATTTTCAATCAATCTATTAAATGCATCTGGCATTTCCTGCGGATTTTCATTTAGTTGATAGCTCGCTCGTTTATGCCTTGAGGCTAAAATATTGCCCCATATTTCTGACATAAAATAAAGCTCAGATTTTTTCTTCAATTTACCGCTAGGAAAATCACACACAGTTCAAACGCGAAGGCAACAACCTATATCAGAATGTTGATTTAGATCTTTACACCTCGATATTGGGTGGAGAAATTACGGTAGATACTTTTAACGGTAAGGTAAAGCTCAACATACAGCCTGAAACGAAAAATGAATCGAAAGTAAAATTGAAAGGCAAAGGATTCCCCGTGTATAAAAAAGAAGGAAATTTTGGGGATTTAATCATCACCTATCACATTGGGATACCCACGAATCTTAGTGCTAAAGAAATTGAGTTATTTAAAGCATTACAAAAACTTAAAACAACATGAAGGAGCAGCAATTAATATCGACACAAATCCTTTGTTCACAGTATAATATTGAAATTTCATTTGTAGATACACTAAACAAAATGGGGCTCATACAAATCGAAATTATTGAGCAAAATCAATACATTCATCAAGACCAGATTAGTGATCTGGAAAAAATTATTAGGCTGCATAACGAATTGAACGTGAATTTGGAAGGCATAGATGTGGTTTTTAATTTATTGGAAAAAGAAAAGCAGTTGAGGGATGAATTAACTGCCCTTAAAAACAGAATTAGGCTTTATGAAAATGAATAAAATGGATAGGCACTGGATATGAAATCAGAGTTAGCACATTTAAAACGACAATAAAAATCATGAAAAACAAACAGCACATAAAAAAAGGCGAAGGCGAGAATTACAATTACAGTCAAGACCATTGCTTTATCAAATTATCCTCAAGAGACACAAATGGTGAATTGTGCCTAATTGAGGACAGCGTAAAGCCAGGCTTTCATTTAAAGCGACACCACCATAAACTGATGACCGAAGTATTCTATATGCTGAGTGCTGAAATGGAACTTGTTTTTGATGACGAAACCATAATTCTAAAAGAAGGAGACACTATAACAGTGCCGCCTAACGTCTGGCATGAAGCGATTTGCAAGGATGGTGGAAAAATGCTGACCCTATTTAAAAATGGAGCATTTGATGTTTTTCTAGAAACACTTTCAAAAATGACCGAAGCGGATTTTTCCAATAAAGCGCTCATGAAATCGGTTTCGAACAAATTCGATATCTACGAAGAATAAGCGAGGTTTAAGTAAAACTCGTTATATCCTAGCCTGATAAGTAAACAACTGGTGGTATCTCCCCTCTTTAGCAATCAACTCGTCGTGGTTTCCTTGCTCGGCAATGTGTCCGTCTTCTACTACCAATATCTGATCTGCTTTTCGAATCGTACTCAAGCGGTGGGCAATTACGAAGGTGGTTCTGCCTTTCATCAATTCGCCCAAGGATTCCTGAATCAAAGCTTCGCTCTCGGTATCTAAGTTTGAAGTTGCTTCATCCAAAATCAATATCTTAGGATCGGCCAGTACCGCTCTGGCAATGGCAATACGCTGTCGTTGACCACCAGAAAGTTTTACGCCCCGCTCTCCTATTAAGGTATCCAAGCCTTCCTCGAACCGATCGCTAAACTCACTTACATAGGCAGATTTTACGGCAGCTTGTACCTCTTCCTCGGTAGAATTAGGTCTTGGGAAAATGATATTATCTCTAATGGTGCCTTCAAACAAGAAGTCATCCTGCAATACAACGCCTAAATGCTGCCTATAACTGTCCAAAGTACATTTTGACAAGTCGTAGCCATCAATTGTAATTGTGCCCGAATCTGGGCTTAAAAACGATGAAACTAGGCCTGCAATGGTACTTTTGCCTGAACCAGACGAGCCGACCAAGGCAGTAACCGATCCGCTTGGAGCATCGATTGAAATGTTGTGCAGCACCTCTTTGTCTTCTTCATAAGCAAAGGAAACGTCATTGAATTTTATGTTTCCATGTATTTCGGTTGGCAATGTTTCTGTGCGATTGGGGTTATCGTGCTCCGAATCCATATTCATCAACTCCTCTGTTCGATCCAGCCCTGCAAAACCATCGGTGAGCTGCGTTCCTATGTTACTCATTTGCACAATGGGCGCTATCATAAATCCTAGGTAGAGGGTAAAGGCAAGAAAATCTCCAAAAGTCATTTCGTCCTGCATTATCAAATAACCACCAATGCCCATAATACCGGCTGATGCCAATCCCAGCAAGAAGGTCGCCGAACTCGTTACAAACGCGGTAGACGTCAAACTCTTTTTTATGTTCAAGAACAGTTTATCCACCCCTGTTTCAAAAGAATCGATCTCTTGCTGCTCAGCATTAAACCCTTTAATCACTCGAACTCCGTTTAGGGTTTCAGTCAAACGACCAGTTACTTCTGCATTGATTACTCTACGTTCTTTAAAGATGGGGCGAATGAATGCAAAAGCTTTCATTGCTATAAAACCAAACAAAGCCACTGGAATCAGCACCAAAGCGGTCATCATAGGGTTAATCTTAATCAATAGAAACAAGGAAATTACTGCCGTAATTGTTCCGCCAACCAATTGCACCAATCCAGTACCTACCAAATTCCGAACGCCTTCTACGTCGGTCATGATACGAGAAACCAATTCTCCCGACTTACTGTTGTCAAAGAAATTGACTGGTAAGCCCAAAACTTTCTTTTGAACCTGTGCCCTTAATTCAGCAATTAACAACTGCGCCTCGACGCTCAACAATCGCGTTAATAGAAAGGACGTAATTGCCTGAACTACAATAGCTGAAGCAACTGCAATAATTATCCATTGGAGTTTATCAAAATCGTTATTTACAATAACGTCATCCATTAAATATTTGGATGCTCCCGGCAAAACTAAACTGGCCAATCGAGAGATTATGATGAGCAGCAATCCCACCAAAAGCAAGTTCTTTCTGGGCCAAATAATGGTTTTGAATACGCTGCCAATGGTAACCTTGCCTTTGCTCATGATCTTTGATTTTGGGAACGCAAAAGTATGATAGTAGCTGATTGTGAGTTACTAGTTAGCACTTATTAGGTTTATGATTAGTAATTCGTTTATAGTTAGTAGCGACTATTCTCTAGATTGCCGTTCCAAGTTAATTAGGTCCTTCCCAACGGGGAAGGTGGCGAAGCATGAGCCGCCTGCTTGTCGGCATACAGGGAAGGTGTTTCCAACCTACTCACCTTATCCCTTCCGTTTCCTCAAAAGCGGAACACCTTCCGCGCAGGGAAGGACGCGTAGAAGGCCGCTTTTAAATTTCTAAAATTTTACCCGCGAAATAAAACTCAAGCCAACGAGGCTTTCACCTTTGTACAAAGCCACAAAGGTGAATCAAAATGCTTTTTAAGGTTTTAAGAGCTGGGTGTAACCCCCAATTTCTAGCCGTCATTCCGTAAGATTAGATGAGTCAATTGAAGAATGAACTTGAAACGAACACTCTATGCGCAATCTCGATATTAATTGATGCAAGAATCAATAGCAATTAGATGCTGCACAGCGATTTCACAAAAATCGCAATGTCAATTTGGTTCTATTCCGCTTCCTGAATGACGTTAGGTTTTATAATTTCCACCAAAGTAGTAAGGTGGCACTTCTAACTAATAACTACTAACTAACCCCTACCTTCGCACTATGCGTCTCGATAAATTTACATGGGCAATGCGCCTATTCAAAACCCGCTCGATTGCAGCTGCTGCTTGCAACAAAGACAAAGTAAAACTGAACGAGCATTTTTCAAAACCAGGAAAGACAGTTAGTATTGGTGATACAGTTTCCATCAAAGAAAATCCGATTTGGCGCACTTTTAAAGTGCATTCAATTCCAAAATCGCGTGTTGGTGCAAAGTTGGTTAAAGATAACATCCAAGAAATTACTTCTGCTGAAGACAAGGCCATATTAGAAGAACAAAAGCTCTTCAATCAACAACAAAAGAATTTTGGTTGGGAAGGTCGACCCACAAAAAAAGACAGACGAAATATTGAGAAAATGAAAGGTTAACTAACTAAATTAACTCAATCCACTCAAGTATGCGCTGTACCCATCTTTAAAGGCAACACCATTATCGATTCGTTTTTTATTCAGTTTCTCAAATTCCACCAAAGCCCACAGAATAAACTCCTTTAAAAACAAAACATCTTTTGCGTCAGTTTCTGAAGCATAACTGCTGATCAAGTCTTCTAATGGAGAAACTTTATTCAATGCATCTGCATACTCCTTGTTCTTCGCATCGTCGTACAACTCAAAGCTGGATTCTTCAAAAAACCAAGCTAACAAAGGATCGTAAGGGTCGTTTTCATCTTCGTGTTTCAGTTTCTCAATCTTGGGGAAAGTTTGAAGAAATAAGGTTTTCGCTGCAGAGCCAATCAATCGCTCGGCAACAAAACTTGACCCCTCCTGCTCTCCTTCGTATACCAACTCTACCTTTCCGGTAATCGCTGGAATCATTCCTACGATGTCAGAAAAACGAACAGTAGTTTCTTTTTCTCCATTTTGCAGACAACGGTGTTCGGCTGTACTCAACAAGTTCTCGTAGGCGGTAATACTCATACGAGCACTAATTCCACTTTTTACGTCTACATATTCACTGGTTCTAGCCTCAAATCCAATTTGCTCGACTAAATCCTTAGCCAAATTTGGAACGTGAATTTTTGCGCTTCTATTTTCCTGCAAACTGGCTTCCTGAGCCGTAATTGTTTTAGCCGTTTCAATATCCTTTGGATAATGCGTCAAAATCTGAGAACCGATTCTGTCCTTCAACGGCGTCACAATGCTTCCTCTATTGGTGTAATCCTCTGGGTTTGCTGTAAATATGAACTGCAAATCCAATGGCATTCTCAACTTAAAGCCTCTAATTTGAATATCCCCTTCTTCCAAAATATTAAACAAGGCAACTTGAATACGTGCTTGTAAATCAGGCAATTCGTTAATCACGAAAATGCAGCGGTTCGCTCTTGGAATCATTCCAAAGTGAATCACGCGCTCATCGGCATAACTCAATTTCATATTGGCGGCTTTAATTGGATCAATATCTCCAATCAAATCTGAAATGGTTACATCTGGAGTTGCAAGTTTTTCGTAAAACCTATCGTCTCTGTGTAACCAAGCAATTGGAGTTTTATCGCCATGTACTTCAATTT
>Ga0206128_1000399_pt1 | contig 50477 bp, 58 predicted proteins | sample Helgoland_Spring_7_FD_148601 | JGI IMG/M metagenome (GOLD analysis project Ga0206128, IMG submission 148601) | Pelagic subsurface seawater microbial communities from Kabeltonne, Helgoland, North Sea - Helgoland_Spring_Bloom_20160426_1 | ecosystem: Environmental > Aquatic > Marine > Epipelagic ... | reverse complement strand
TCACTGTGTCGGTGTCAAAGAACTCATCAGCTATCTCAGGTAACTTGTCTACATACTGACGTTCGACGCTAAAGCCCACGCCTGTCCCGTTCATAAGTATGTACATTAGCTCGTCAAAGGCTCTAGGATGATCAACAGGAAGATAAGAACAGTTGTATCCTGCCACGTTAGACTTGCGTAACGCCTCCCCTGCTGTCATAAAACAACGCATAGAGGGCATAGTGTCCATAGACAGCATGGAGGTTCTTAACCCCTCAAATACGCTATCATCTTCTACCTTGTCCTTAAAGAAATTGAGCCAGCGATCTACTGTCTCGTCATAATCTTCTCTACGGTTCTCGCCTGCCAAATATTTTGAGTACCTACTCTTAGCTATGTATGTTTGATATGGGTTCATTTACATTTTCTCCTGAATGTTTAATGGTTTTTTAACGTCTTTGTGTACGCGCTGCATAAAGCTATCTAGGCTGTACCCTTTCCGATTAAGTACTGAGGTCTGCGCCCTATAGATCCTTCCTCCTGCCAACACATACAATTTATAATTGAATAGCACACCTGTGTCTGCTACAAAATACCTACCCTCCCTTGTAACTTCATAGTCGGGTTCTACTTCTCTAAAGTCTAGAGCCTTTAGCTGCTCTCTCGTTATAGTCATTAGTTTTTCCTCGCCAGCTTTAAAAAATTAGCTGGCCCGTAGTTATGAAAATCCATCAGCCTCTCGTCAGTGGACTTAAGTTCTTTAGTCTCTTCGTTGTAGTAGTAAAGGATAAGCCCTGAATCTGCAAAGGTATAATAAAATCCAGTGATTTTAGGCACAGCAACCTCAGACAGTGTGTAGCCTAAAGACTCTAAATACTTTGGCGTACATTTCATTTTATAATTCTCCTCCGTCTAAGCACGAAGCGTCTACCCAAGACTCAGGCATACTCTCCCTACTAAACCACCTGAAACCGTTAGCTGTTGCCCATTCTGCATGTGATCTTTTAGTACCATCCTTACGCCTTACTGCGGCTGGCATTGCGGCAGAGGGGTTAGCAAACAAGAAGACTAGCTCAGTACCTTCGGGCAAATTCTTTTTAATCCAAATGTATTTGTTGTACTCAGCGTAATCCCAAAACCTACCCTTAGCCTCTAGTAGGATTTGAACACCGTTTATCTTCCGTACAAAATCTGCGTGGTACTTATGGTCTACTGAATACTCAACTACTTCAGAATGAAAGTCCCAATCCTTTAAGATTCCTGTATGAAGTTCGTGTTCAAACAGGCTGTCATAGTTCTTGGGTACGTCTTTTTCCTTCGGGCGTTTAACTCTTGCTTTCCTTACGCCTCTTTTTATTTTAGGCATGATGCTCCTTTGGTTAGTGTAGCGTTCTGTTTCTACTATTCAATTCATGGGATAACATTTCCATAAACTCTTCTAGTACATGGTCGTCTAACTCAGATAGTGGCGTGCCGCTTTTAAGTATATAAGCTAACTGAATCACATACAGTGTTAGGTTTTTAGTTTGTTGCTCTGTGGATTCGCTCAATGTCCTCAAACCTCCATTCCCTTATAGGCTTAGTGGGCTGTTCACGATACAGTTTCTTCAAGCCTTTGGTTGTCCACTTGTAAGAGTAACCACTGAGTATTATCTTGCCCCCTACAAAGTAATGTTGGTCGGGGGATAAGTAAGACTTCACTTTCTTCAAAGGTATTTCCTCAGCGTCAGCGACTAGGGTATACAACCAGTCCCTCAAAAGCCCCTTAGCATGAAAGCTAATAACCTTCATAGTCTTTTCGTTTATTCTTTTCCTTTCCATTATAGCATCTCTTCTACGTTAGGCTCTACTACAACCTTAGTAAAGTACACAGGCCCTTTAGAATATCTAAAGGTACGAAGGTCGTCAAAGCATTTATGTTTATGAGGACACCAAGTACATCCACTTGCAAGTTTCATGTTACCCTTAGCCCCATGAGGTACTGGATCATAACATATCTCAGGAGGGGTGTCAAGCTCTATCGCAGCTTTAACCTCAGCAATCCTAGCCCTAATGTCAGGCTTGTCTAAATCATCAGGTCGGTTAAGACACAACTGCCCTGACTCCTTATTCAAAACAAGAAAGCCTCCAGCACTTGTATTCTCTGCCGCCTCATACCCTGCCAACTGACCCATGTAGCCATAAGGATCGTTCTCTGCTAGTGTTCCCCTTACAAACTTAAGGAACGCAAAGCTACTAGCTGTCTTGACATCCACAACTTCCCCATCAATCTTGGAATCCATGTGTCCTTTGATGCCATCAATCTCTACTTCCTTTTGTGTATCGGTAACTTCATGTCCCGCTACTCGACATAGCATTAAAACAACTTGCTCTAGTAGGTGTCCATACAAGAATTTAAGTTGGGTAGCAGGAGAATGATCTTCGCTGTGCTTGTCCCTAGAGTCCATCCAAAGCCTTCTAGTGGGCTGTCCTATGTTAGACATACGCAACGTAAAGGTGTCGTGGTTCTGTGGGGTACACCAATGATCTATAGCCTCCCTCATGTTAGCCGCAGTGAAGTCTAACTCCTCGTCAGAAATCTCCAGCTTATCTTTGGTGTTAAGTACTGCCAGCTTATCATAGATGTCAGGGACTAGGGTGTCCAATGTTTTATTTGTACTCATGTATCGCCTCTTTAATTTTAGTTATGTCGTTAGTCTGGAACCATTCCCCTTGTCGGGGCAGTCCCTTAGACTCTAAATCTATATGTATCTTACACTCTACTGCTCGTCTGTCGTCGAACCAAACCTTATAGTTAAGTTTGTAATCTCTAAAAGGGCTAGCAGTATGATAAGAATTTCTGCGGTTCTTAGCGTCGATAGAGCTACCTACCTTGTACCAAGAATCCCAAGCGGGATTGGAGATAATATATATGTGACCTCCTTTCACCTTGTTAAACTGAGAGGCGGTCTGAAGTTTAAGTAACTGAGCTACAAACCTTTCTTCCATACCATCTCTTTTGATTTTGTTTATAAGTCTACGCTCGTCGTAACAAGTCTTACACTTACGGTGGTTCTTAGCTACAAAGCTAGGATACCAGTTCTCTCCTGAGATTAGGGGAACGTCACAGGTTATGCAAACATCTGTCATGATCTGTCTCCGTAGTAAGCCGTCACGCCGAGTAGTACTACAATAAAAACAAAGGCGACTAGTGGGTTATCAAACATTGGGATCTTCTCCTTCTTATTATTAGTATGTTTAGGTTTAAAGGTCTATAATGACTACAGGGGATCGGGAGGCTTTAATCTCCTTAACACTCTCCATGACATAAAAAACATCGTCTGGGTGCTTTTGTGCTAACCTCTCGGCTTCATATACAGCCGAGCTTTCACTATGATGTACAAAGGTAGGCGCGTTTGTTCCGTAACGCCACACCATCCAAAATTTATCTGGTTTAATTGGTGATTTAAATGTTGCTTCCATTGTGCTCTCCTTCTTATTTGGCGAAGCCTCAGGGAATCGAACCCCGCTTAAAGGTTTTGGAAACCTCTGTCGTCCCAGAACAGGCCTCATTAGTTTTAACTTGCGTCTAAAATCTCTTGAAGCCTATCACGGTGAGTGGCGTTTGTCTCTTCTCCATTCTCCCGCAACGGCTCGTCTAAATCTGTATGGTAAATTCTAGAGACAAAGCCCTTGTTGAATACTAACCATACTTTTAACTTGAAAATAAAATCACTCATTCAAATACTCCTAGATAAATACTGCTACATAAAATTAAGATGATTACAAGGTGACACAGTATGTAAACATAGTCGTCTGCTTGTATATCCTCCCACGATAAAATTCTTACTATGTTTAAGCCCGCTAAAGCTATGAGAACTATGATACTAATTTCTAAGAACCACATAACTCATCCCTCTTAAGGCGGTGATAGATTTTAAGGAACTCTCCATACGCCTTGTCCATAGGCATCGGGTTAATCCTAATAGGGTAAGGCTTGTGTTCCTCCCAGTCTAACACATCAAGGCTAGGAAGTAAAGCGTTACGTTCTGTAATTAACATACGGGCATCGGCTACCTCGACCAAAGGACTCATAGTGCTAAAGCCGAAAGCCTCTTGTATTGCATCACTGACTTCTTCTTCAATGCCCATGTACTCAGGTAGTAGATGTTTAAGGGGGGTAGGTAAGTCTCCCATAAAGGCTTCACTGGCGTCGTGCATTAGTGCTTGCATCTTGTAGCCATTAGGTACTACTTGCGATAGTGTAATGCAATGCTGTGCCACGCTATAGAAAGACTTAGTGTGACCACCAAACCTCGGCTGCCTTGAAAGCCCTAAGGCTATGTCCTCTATAGTAAACTGATCGGGCTTAGGGTCTTGGAAATCCAGTACCTTGCCCGACATTAGTTGTATCTTAGGTTGCATTAGTGTGTCTCCGCCCAGTTGTTTCCTACTTTATATTCACCATCCAACTTAACTCTTAGGTTAAGTACTACACCTGCCTGTTGAATAGCCCATACTGCTAAAGACCCTGCCTCCTCTGCCTGATCTTCTCTAACTTCTATTTGAAATTCATCGTGAATGTTAGCCACAAAATGTGCATCAAGCCTCCGCTTCTTTATCTCCTCGGACAACAACACAAGAGCTACCTTCATTATGATAGCTCCTGCGCTCTGAAAGGCTGTGTTAAGTGCGGCATGAGGAGAACGTACTAGTATACGGCGACCATCTAAGCCGTTTAAGTATCCTTTTCTTGCCGCCTTTGCAACTCTGTCTTGTAGTTGTTTAAGTGCTGGGATGCCATCCAGAATAGAAGCTCTAAGTCTCTTCCCTTCTTTTGCGCCTCCTCCAATAACTGATCCAAGTTTTTTATCTCCTGCCCCGTAGATAAAAGCATAGATGAATGTCTTGACTTTATCTCTACTGTCAATACCTGTAATTCCTTGATGGCGTTGGTGAACATCCCCATTGATAATTTCATTTGCGTAATCCTCGTCGCCCATATAGTGAGCAAGTACTCTAAGTTCTAGTCCTGATGCGTCAGCCCCCACCAGCTTATAACCTTTGGGTACTGTAAAGCATCCTCTACATTCTGTTCCATATAGCGTAGAAGAACTAGGGGTCTGAGCCACGTTAGGTCTACTGTGCGTCATTCTATTCGTTACTGCACCCAAAGTATTCACATAGCCGTGAAGCCTATTAGTCTCAGGGTTTACATCTTTAATCCAACCAGACACAAAAGCTAAACGCTTCTTAAGGGTAAGGTACTTAGCAATCAAAGCCGCTTCGGGTATGCCCCTAACGGCTGTCAATACTTTATCATCTACAATGGGCTGTCCTGTTGGTGTAAACTTTTTGGGAACCCAACCAAAGTCTTGAAGGTACTCACCAATTTGTTTAGTGCTACCTAGATTAAAGGGAGTAGAAGTATGCCTTACAATGTAGCTAAGGTCAAGAGGATTAGGTAGGTCAGCCATAAGAGCCTTTAATTTATTATACTCATCTTCTTTAAGCCTAGTGCCTTTATCTAGCGTTGCGTTATGCGCCATCTTAGACAACTCTCCACTGGCTGTGAACTTAGCTATGAGTTTTTCTTTAGTGACCTTAGGCACAAAGGTTTTGTGTACCTCGTCTTCTAACTCTACAATCTCCTGAGCTATCTGAGCTTCAAGCCCTGTTACCATAGGCATGTCCATTAGAAAGCCGTGTCCCATCTGTCCCCTAATGATTCTAAAGACTTCATGCTCCAACTGTATTGCTTTCTCTGAGAACCCTTGAGCCTCATAAGCCTTTAGGTGCAAGTATACTTCTGTGTTTAATTCTACGTCGCCTTCGCAGTACGCTAGCATTTCAGGGGTGAAGCCCTTACCAAAATCCTCTACTGCAAAGTCTAGCTTATGCTTATTAAGTCTATAGCCCCATGACTCTAAGCTGTGACCGCCTTCCCTTGTAGGTTTAAAGAGTCTTGACAACACAAGAGTATCTATTATAGATCGCTCGTCGTCTAAGTTAATGCCTGTTAGTTTCTCTAGCTTAGGGAGGTCGAAGCCTAGTATGTTGTGCCCGATTAAACAAGTGGCGGACTTAAGTAACTCCAGCCCTTCGTTAAGTTTATCAGGCGGGAAGCTGTAAAGTTTTTTAGAAGGCAGGTGCTGAGCAACAATACAATAAAGTTCGTTGGCTTCTAAGCTGTCTGTCTCTATGTCAAATACATAGGTACTCATTATAATTCTCCTGCAAATTCATCATTCATATCTGTCTCTTTTAATCTTCCTGTTACGCTATCGTACATAACGGCACAGGCTAAGCCTACAGTACCTGTCTCTCTGGACTTCAAAACTCTTAGATAAGATGTCGAGGCTTCGATAGGATCTTCCGCTTGTTGGTTGCGCTCTATCGAGACAACATTATGAGAGAGTTGAGCAATAGACTGAGAACCTCTAAGGTGACTGATCGAAGTTTGCACCCCATCTTCATGTCCCCTGTTGCCCTCTACCCTCTTGAGGTGCGACACTAAGAATATACTTGTGTTTGTTTCCTCACACAAAGAGCTTAGTCGCCCCATAATGTTATCAATACCTAACCTTTCATCCACTTCTTTATGTGCTAAGACTAGCATGTGCAAGTGGTCAAGAACTATGTACTTACAGCCACACCCTACAATAAGGTATCGGAGTTTACTAAAGATACTTTCAATATCTGTCACCCCGTGATGGCTATGAATCCATAGCTTGTCAGGCAGTATGATCCTTTCATACACTTCTGCTATAGCTTCCTTACTGTAGCCCTCTCTTATCTCTGCTTTGTGCATCAAGACATTAGCTTCAATACCCAATAGACCATCGACTGTCCTACGCCAGTTCTCCTCTAAAGCCATGACACCTATAGGGGAATCAGCTTGAGTCAATAGCCAATGGGTTAGCTCTCTGGTTACTGTAGACTTGCCTAAGCCTGTGCCGCCTGTAATGGTGGTCAGTTCTCCAAGTCTTATGCCCTCTAGCTTAGCGTTCAAGCCATCCCACGGATAAGGTATACAGGGCTTCCGTTCGTATTCTAAATAATTCGTTAGTTCTTCTGAGGCGTTTAGTACACCATCAGGTCTATAAACCTTAGCATCCCACCAATGACTAACGTAATCGGTAATCTTGTTAGCCTTGAGCATGTCGTTCGCATCTTTGAATCCTGTAGGCATCGACATAATCTTAGCCTTACTAGGTGTGAGCAGTTGGGCTACAGCTTGCGCCGCCGCTTGTCCCGCCTCGTCTGAATCAAAATTGATTACAACATTGTCAAAACTTTCTAGGTATTCTAAGTTCTCTTTAACATCCCTAACTGCACCAGCCGCACCATTCTTGATAGAAACTACAGCCCACTTAGATCCTAGTAACTGGTAAGCCGCTAGAGCATCACACTCTCCCTCGACTAGAGTTATAAACTTACCTCCAGCCCTAAACAAGTGCTGTCCAAAGAGCGTAGTACCTTTAGGCGAACCAGCCCAAGTGAACCCTTTAGCCTTGACATTCCTTATCTTATAGTTAGTGTCGCCTGTATCTTTACTCAAGTAGGGGTAAGCATGTTGCGTTACCTCTCCTGTTGACAGTGACGTTACCAGTACCCCATACTTCTTTGCGGTTCCTACGTTAATTCTTCTGTCCGTTAGAGGACTGTAACCGAAGTCGTCATGTAGTACTGGTTTCGTTACTGCTTCTTTCTTTAATGCTACTACTGTGCCTCCCTTACTAGGGAAGAACTTATTGCAGGCAAAGCAGAACAATGAACCGTCAGCGTTCTTAGAAGCACCGTCTGAACTTCCGCATGTCTCAGCATCAGGACAGGGTAAGTGATATTCTATAAATTTATTGTCTTCGTTATTCATTGTTCCGCCATCCCTTTTAGGTTACTAGATAATCTTCGCTCAACTCAGACTTCATCTTCTCGTTGAGAGACTTAGCTGCCGCTTGAAGAATTGAAAGCTCAGACACAGCTTCAGTATGCTTGCGTTCTAAAATCGCAATAGTATTGACTGTCTGTTTGAGTTCATCAGGAGCCTCAGTAAGGTCGTACTCCTTGCCGTATATACTAATAATCATTTACAGTTCTCCATCTTCGTAATCATCTATAGCTTCAAACTCCTCGCCATCTGCGCCGCCAAAGATTACTAGGTCAATGACTTGAACGGCTTGAAGTTCTAAACCCTTATACTCTCCCATTTCCCACGGTCTATATTGTACTCGGACATAAGATCCGTTACCTACAGATTCATCTAAGGGTTGTTTCTTAGCATCCATGAGTTTAGGGACAGGTCGTTTACTACCATCCTTCTTCAGGACTTTACGCTTAATAGTTAGCGTCGGCCCATTATCTTTATCCTTGACGTTGTAGCCTTCCGCTTTAAACTTAGCGGCGTTCTCTTCGTCTACTACTAGGTCGATAGTGTAGCAAGGTTCATAGGTAGTATTAGGTACTGTGATGTTAGCCCAGTAAGCTTTTCCTTCTATAATTGGCATGTTATTTTTATTATTCTCCAATGGTTGTTGTTGTTTGGGATGGGCATTATGCCACACCCCTCGGTAGATGTCAAGTGTATTTCAACACAAATATTACTTAACATTCTTTTATCTTCTCAGCGTTGTTCATCCTCTGCATCCTGTATAGCTCACATAGCGACTTTGTGGTCTTTGTCTAGCTCTGCAATTAGTGCGTCTGCGCGGTCACAGGCTACTTCGGCTACTAATTCTGGGTCTTTACTATAAAAATTTCCAGCCAGCAATCCTTGCATAGCCATACCCGCAAGCTGGTCGCGTCTTGATAGCGGCAAGGGGAACAGCTGAAATTGCTCGTCAGAATCAATCTGTATTATTTGTCCTGGAATGTTTTTGTAATTCATTGTATTACTCCATTGATACGTTTAGTTTTAATCGTGTGGTTGTAGTCGTACATCACACTAACCCATCTGATCGTGATTCTATTAACACCTTAACCTCGTCAAGACTTATTGGTCTATGCCAGAAGTCCCAATTTACATTGATGTAAGGGAATCCTAGAGGCTTAGTCATGGCATCCTTATGTATGTGACCATGCACATTAACCTCAGCCCTGAACATTTCTTGCGGGTGGATAGGGCAATGACTCAGCCACATACCCTTGTACTTAACGAACCCGTGTATCTCCTCAAAGACCTCCAAGTATTCAGAAAGTTTATAGACATCGTGGTTGCCACGCACTAATATCTTGCGGCACTTAAAGTCTTTGAGTCTCGATAGCATTGCTGGGTTCATGGCAACATCGCCTAGAATATACAGCACCATTCTCTTATCGTCAATAACTTCAATAGAAGCTAAGACAGTTTCATCGTGTACTCTAATGTCGTTAAAGCCTCGTTTGTCTGAAGCCATTAAATGTCCTAAGTGTAAATCACTTGTAAAGTATACGCTCATACCTTTTTCTCCTCGGCTCTAAGCCTATCGTCTAAGAAAGTTCCATGCTTCTGCGAGTCTAAGACTACAGCACAGCAAGCCCTCAAGTGTGTCAAGTGACTAAGCCCACTGTCAGGGTCTAAGTCCTCACCATTAGCCCAAGCTACAAAGTGTCGCATGATAGCCCCTTCGTATGTACTGGCTAATATTTTACTGATCCTATAGTTCCTGATGCCATACTTATCTGCCCCATGCTTATGACACAATGAGTCCTCAGCAAAACAAGTATAGGGTAGGTAGTCCATAGGAACCTTGCCCTCTTTAAGGGCTTGAATATATTTAGGATTGTCCATCGCTGTCCTCCAGAGCCTTAATGCCCTTAAAGAAATTCATGTACGAGAAAGTTTCTATCTCACCCTTAGGGCTTCTAGTCATACAAAGCTTACCACTATACATCCTGCTAGGCACTATAGTTATAAGCCTTCTTACTTTATAGTTAGGCTCGTACATATTCTTAACACGTACCCTAGTTTCTGGATCTAGTGTACCTACATACTCGGTATCGCTCCTCCTCCATACGAGAATACAATTATCTTCAGTCTTAACTGTCATGGTGTCCCTACTTGCAGTATTCAAGACTATAGCCCTGATACGACTACCATCACCATAGATTTTACTTACTACTGCGTTTAGTCTTATCATTTTTAATCCTCTTATTCATTTGCTCAGAAACACTTGGGAACATGACATCAAAAAATTCAGGAGTCATAGCTATCTTACGTTTGAAAGCCTCCCAAGTAGAAGGTGTAGTCTTGAGCCTCCCGTTTTCAATAGCTTCTGCAAGGGACATTGTAGTAACGTGGGTTGCCGTCTCTACTAGAGTACTGTCGCCCTCTACAAAAGCATCTAATATATCTACATGGGCAGCCCTAGTATCCAGTAGCCCTACATATACAGTGTCTTGGTTGCCTCTACTGTCTTGAGCGTAATCATAGCTGTAAGTGTTGTAGGTAGAGCCTGCTTTCTTAGCAAGAGAGACGGGAGTTTTGATGGTGACACGTTCTTTTATAACCTTTTCAAATTCTTCGCTGTCTAACACATCACTAAAGTCAATGAAGTGTCTAAGATTACTATACTGTAACCCCGCATCCTTATCAAAGTAATCTAATTGAAACTCACCCTCGTTGTTTATGATACCTCTAAGGATATAGCTCCAAGTCTTTAGGTATTCATCAGTTTGTTCCACATCAACACTGCTAGGGCTAGTGGACATGCCGTTAGGATGTAGATGAAACCAAGCCTTAAGTTTCATAGGGTTAAGCCCCGCTTCTACTGCCTCAGGTACAATTACATTAAAATCTTCGATAGACGTTGACACCCTTGTAACTTCTTGGGTTGGCACAAAGACATCGTTAATGTATAAGTCTCCCACATCAGTCTTTTCAATGTCACCGTACCAAGTAATCTCGTTAGATTTTTTATGTGGTGAGGTTATTAAGTCTTGTATCTTAGCCCATGCTAACGTAGAGAACCATACGTCAGGTATGATTGCGTCTTTAATTGGTAGTGCTTCTGCCTTAGGTGTTCCCATTATACTTCTCCTGTTAAAGATTGACCGCCAACCATTAGTAATGGCTGCATAAAAATGTTTAAGTGTTCTTGTGATGGGGCTACCCCTCCATTTTTTAGTGCGCTAATTAACTGCCCCACCATGATTATGCCACAAGCTGACATGACAGGAGAAAAGGAGATAGGCGCACCACAAATAGATACATGAGTATCGGGAGTGCTATCGTCTCCTAAAGAACCTAAGAACCCTTCGACTTGCTCAGTATTGAAAGGATTGATAGTCCGTACTTCAAAGAACTTAGGAGCGCACCGCCCCTCGACCACTATCCCAACACCTTGAGAGGCTATAGAAGCTTGTATTACTGCTCTCCTGCCATCAAAGGTATCAACACACATCAATACCGCACCAACTAACTCAGTGTCCTCAGTAACTTTGTGGTTAAAGGTTTCAATTTTACCTACATACTGGTCGCCATACTTATACTTGACCCAATCTAAACAAGCGTCCACTTTAGTCATGCCCACATGTCCCACTCCAAAGAGTTGATTGTGAGTATTATGATGCTCGACAGTATCAAAGTCATGCAATACTAAGTGCCTTGCCCCTAAGCATACTAATTGCTCAAAGGCTTTAGAGCCTACTGCCCCAAGCCCTACAATATGAATAGGTATATGTTCGTATTTCTCAAAGTCTATAATTTCTAAAGACCTTAAGCCTGATAAAGAATGTAAGTCTGTCATGGTTATCCTCTGTTAAAGTTTAAGTGTTACTATTTTCCCATAGCGGGGTACAATTCTAAGCCATATCCAAGTATATACGGTATCAGATAAGTCTACCTCCTTATCTGAGGTGCTTCCCTCCCTAATAAACATAAGACCATCCCCATAGCTTCCGTATAATTCATACGTTTGCTGTTCTGTGGGCTGGTTGAGTAGGGTTAGAATCTTAGTGTCTTGGTGATATATAAAGGAAGGGCGCCAGTCTTGTACAGCCTCTACCTTAGGTGTCTCGACTACAGGTTCCAAGTCACTAGGTCGGAACATTCGTGCAAGTCCAAACCTACCCCATGTATCTGTAAGGTCAAATTCTTGGAAATAATTTATAAGGTATAGCCCAAGTCCTGTAGGCTTGTTATCCCTAATTGCTTTAGCCATCGGGGTCATGTAAGATCCTAAACATGCCATCCTCCTACTATATATTTCATACTCGGATAGCTCAGTCCTAATGTGTGGGTGGAATACTACAGTAGCATCACAGCTTGGGGCGCCACACACATACTCACTCCCTTCTTCAATCTCGGTAGTCTCATAAACTTTATCACCGTCCCAAAATATAGCCTCATTAGAGTTAATGTTAGTGGGATGCCCTGTTAATACTCCAAGTTCTACGTCAGTAGCCATGTCGTCTTGGTCATTAAAGATCACATTGATGGCAAAGGTTATAGGCTTTCTAGGGATACCTTGTTGAGCAAACTGCGCTATAGTCGTGAGATCCCAGCCTTTCTTTGTAAAATCTCGCCCCTCCTCTAGGGCTTCTAAAAAATTACTAGCAGGTCTTATAACATGGTCGCCTATAGTAATAACCAACCAAACTCTATTAGGCTTGGTAGGTTTAATGTAAACCCCTTCAAGGGCTAGTGATACTGGTAACTGTTCAAACGCCTTTGCATACTTCTCGGCACTAATATAATTCGGTTCGTTTTCTGGTGATGGGGTAGCCATAGCTAACTTAGCCTTGAGCTGGGGCAGTCTAAGGCTTTGTTCCCTTAATGTGTCTACATCCAGCTTATACTGTGATATAAGCCTAGACACACATTCTTTCCATCTCCATTTTAATGGGTCACTAAGGGGTAGGAGTTTATACGCGGCGTACTGCTCCTTAATAAGCAAAACACCTACAGCTTCTCTACCCTCTAGCTCCCTAAGTTGGGACTCTAACTTGACTATTTGTTGGGCAATCCCAAATGAATGTTGGTAAACACTGCTAGGTGTAACACCATAGTACCTACTCATGTATTCGTCTAATTTAAAAGTCATTCCAGAGTCCTCTCTTAGTTATTGTGGGTTAATTACTAGGCTGCTTTAGCTTCGCCAGTAACAGACAACATGCCAGTAACATTGATAGGGCTTTCGAGTGTAGTATTTACACCGTTCAAGGCTACCTTCTGCCCAGGATATAAGGTCACACCAGCTTGAGCAAGTGCTTGCCCTACTGTAGAACCTGACTCAACTTGGACTTGCTTAAGGTCGTCACTAGAAGAATTGGCGATGTCTGCGATTACGATAGTATACATATATAAAGCTCCGTTAAATTAAAATTAAAAGTAAAATACAAAGGGCAAATCCCAGTGTTCTGTCGTGACATTTAATAAGTAAAGTAAATGTCGGTGTCTCGATGTGGTGCATTGTACATGGCAGTCAGTCCACTGTCAACAACAATTCGGCACAATGTTTTTAATAGAGTGCGTTGTGTGGTAGGGCGCGGAGTTTTAGGGCTATGTCTGTCCAATACTCACAGCCTTGAGGTGTTGAATTATACTCAAAGCAATAGCGTAAACGGTTAGAAGGCTTAAAGCCCTCAAGTTTAGGCGCTTCCTTAATCATATAGCTTGCCGCCTCCTTATCTAAAACGTGTACCCTAGCAATAAGACTATAGTGATCCACCATGTATTTGGCATCATCGGCTTTTTTTGCATAAGCATATATCTCATTGCCGTATTCCTCCTTATGGGCAGAGTTAAGAGGCGACCAAAAGTCATGCCCCTGAGGAGTATCAGACCATGTAAACATTTCGTCTACGTTAGTACACGAAGATGTCGAAGATACATATAGGTTACTGTCAGTTAAGTTGCTAAGATACTTATAGTGTAAATCCCACTCATCTCCTAACTCTTTTATTTGGCTGAGTAATACCTTCAGCTCATGTTTCTGTACTGTGCTTAACATTGCGTTTCTCCAAAATTATTAAACTGTAGGGGGCTAGTCCTCGCCAGCCCCCTAGGATTTACTAACTGTTAGCGGCAATCAACTCAGCAATCTGAGCCTGTTGTGCTTCGATCATCGCAGTAAGAGCCTCGACATCGCTACTAGGCTTGCTCACCTTGCGGCTTGTCTTAGGCTTACGAACTTCCAAAGCGTTAACGTCTATTATACACAAGTCTAAGTACTCCTTACGCATCTTGAGTTTGCCAGCTTCAAAGTCCTCGACAGCCTTAGCTACATCGTACTGTGTCAAAGGCTTAGTCGCCGCGCCGTTTACTTTGCAGATGATAGAGCCGAAGGTTTTACGTGCTTGATACCTAAAGGCTTTCAAGTCCTTGTCTGCATCAGCCAACCATACTTGACCGTACATGTCGCCAAGTTTAAACAACTGTCCAGTGCTTGCTGGCTCGTTAGCTTTTTCTGCATACTGCTCACCCATTACTGCTAGTATTTGTTTCTTTGTAGCCATGATAATTTCCTCGTATAGATTAGGTTTAAATTTTATTAAAGTGTGATCGGTGTTGCTGATCGGTTTACATTACACCACACCGAGTCGTCAATGTCAACAACAATTCAGCCCGATATTTTTAAAAGCGCCCACATGTGGGACATACATGTGCATCCTTAGGTACAAATTTTAGCTGATGCTTAGGAATAAACTGTCTCATGGGCATCCTACTATCATTGTCTGTGCAATAGATAGTGTCTCTATCACAGTTAAGGTCTAAGATTTCTACCTCCGTACCTACCTTGTAGTGGTGAGCAACATTTCCAACCCCATTGCTCTCTACTACTATTGCTCTATCTCCTACTTTATACATGCTCAAGTACCTCAAATGTTTCTAATTAAAAGGGGAGTGGTGTTGCCATTTAAATGATGCCACAACAACGCCACACTGTCAACAACAATTCAGCCCGATGTTTTAAAAAGGTTTTTAATGCGTGATAAGACAGACATGCTAGGCGTTACTGGTCGTAGTTGATAGCCGTAGATTACTTGAACCTCAAGTCCTTTCTTGCAGTAATAAGCATGGGGTGTCATAGTCTTATCACGCTTGAGTATCTCCACCACATCTCCCTTTTTAAAATAGTGGACAGGATCAGCAGAATCTGTGCCTCCCTCAAGTACAGCAAGCTTAGTGCCTGCCTTGTAATTGAAAAAACGTCGAACCCTCTTAGGCTCAAATGGCTTTAAGATTTCAACTGGAACATGATAAGGATCTCCAGTGGATTCACAAATTACTAGTTGGTAGTCGCCATCGTTACTAGTCACAGGTGTAACCTTTACTAAGGCTTTATGTGGCAAGTCCTCAAAGGCTTGCGTTAATCGTGCATATTTAGTCATGTGTAAAGCTCCTATGCGAATAAGCTCAAGGCGGAATGCCCTGAGCCGTTACATTAAATCACGCTGAGCCGTTGGTGTCAACGAAAACTCAGCCCAATAATTTAAAAAATGCAGAGGCGTGATAAGATGCACACGCCCCTGCTCACACGCTATGTGCGGAAGTCTAGGTCTCCTATGTCACCGACTGGACTCATAAGCCCCTCTAGTACTAGCTCGTATGCGTTACCCGCTTTGTGGAACACTAGCATTGCAGGGTAAACATCAGGGCTGTCGTTGCCTATCTTGACCCCTGTAGAATACACAAGTGTACCTGCGGGTAGGTGTCCTACTTGCTCGTCGAGTCTGTAGGCTTGGTTAAAGTCGTATGCGTCATGTACAATTTGGGTGTTGAGGATGGATGATTTCATGCGTGAAGCTCCTATGCGAGTTGGATCAAGGCGGATTTGCCCTGACCGATTACATTAAACCACAAGCGACCAGAGGCTGTCAACCCCTAGTTGCGTTATAGTATTATGTCCAGTCGTGTGTGACACGTAATAGTTTTTCTGCGCCTACGAAAGTATAGCGTGATACTAATGTTTCGTCACCGTAGTAATAGGTCATAGTGAGTATAGTCGCTATAAATCCTAACACACGCTCCTGCGTTACTGTTACCTTGTAATCGCAGGAGGATACTTTAGCTTCGTCTAATATAGTGCGTACCTTACGGTCAACCCTAGTATTAGCATACTCTCGGCTGTCGATTGCTAAACCTTGCACTAAGGCTAACACATGACGCGTTAGGTATGTATAGGTTACGGATGTATCGCGGCGTACACGACTAGAGTATAATTTTTTTGGCATGAGCATGGCTCCTGAATTTTAATGTGGGTGATGCGGGGCGTGATAATCTACACACGCCCCTTCGATTGATTAGCCCTTTAGGGCTTGCATTAGTGCCGCGATCTGCGCTTGTTGGGCTTCGATCACATCGAGCAAAGCCTGCACATCGGTGCTAGGCTTAGCGGGTGTCTTAGCTGTAGGCTTAGCGGGTGTCTTAGCTGTAGGCTTGGCGGGTGTCTTAGGCTTAGCGGGTGTCTTAGGCTTAGCGGTTGCCGTAGGCTTGGCGGCTGTCTTAGACTTGCGGGCTGTCTTAGGAGCTTTCGGCTTGAAGCTGGTAGGATCAACGGTGCAAGCTTTGAGCATTGCCGCAGGAACCTTTAGGTTGCCCTTGTCGAAATTCTCCTTAGCTAAAGCTACATCAAAGCGGGTGATGCCATGCTTGGCGTTGTCATTTGCTTTGCAAACAATCGCACCGAATATCTTGCGGGCTTGATACTTAAAAGTATCCACATCGACTCCAGCCCCCTTGAGCCACACTTGACCGAATAGACTTCCTAGGAAGTATAGCTGTGATGTGGAAGCAGGGAGCAAAGCTCCTTCGCAATAGGTACTGCCCATTACTCGCTCAATTTCTTTGAAATTCGTTGCTTGCTGCTTGCCTTTAGTGTTTGTAGCCATGATAAATTTCCTCGTGATTAGGATTGTGCAAAGGGCGAAGTTGCCCTGAGCCATTACATTTAGGGCATGAATTGCTTGCCCTGTCAACAACTTTCGTCATTTATTTTCTAGCCCTTTAGGGCTTAGTCTGCCTCGCTTGCTCTTGTGAGTGTCTCCCATTCCTTTCGCTCGGCGGGTGTCATAGACTTCGTCTCACCTGCCCAGACTTCGTCTGCCTCGTCCAACCTTTCTTCAGCAAAGCTGAGATCCCAGCCATACTTCTTGGCAATAATTCGGCAAGCCTTTAGGCTACCAAATTTAGCGGTCAAGTCTTGTTCTTCAAGGGCTAGCTTTGCTAGGATAAGTCTTTCGTCGGATGTGTAGTGCTTGTAAGTGTACATAAGTTCCTCGTGATTAGGAGTTCGCTGAAGGCGAATTTGCCCTGAGCCATTACATTAGATCAGGTCTTGGCGGTGCTGTCAACACTTTTCGCTATTTATTTTTTTACCGTAGGTAGATTTTTGCGGCTCCTATCGCACAGGCTTGAGAGCCTAGGAAGCCTAGGAAGCTATGCGTATTCTTTGCGTGGGGCTTAATCGCGTAGGTGTATGAAATCCTTAGGGATTTTGGGAGGCTTGTTAGGTTTTTAGGTGCAGAATCTCTAAGGCCTCAGAGCCTAAAAACCTCGGAACCCCTAAATTCTTTAGAATTTCCCCGCGCATTACGCGGAGGACTTGGAGATTTCCTAGCCCTTTAGGGCTTCGGAGTTCTCTGGAGGTCTTGTAGGCTTGTAGGCATTAGGGGTAGGCAGGGGGGCACCCACACCCCCATAGTATATACTAATGGTTACACTAAATTAACTAAAAGGCCTAGTAACCCCGAGAGCCTTCAGAGCCTCCCTAAGCCCTCAAACCTTAGAACCCATGCACGAGTATCCCTGAGCACGTAAAAGTCTCATAGGGGTGGGTAGGTTTGGAGATCTTGGGGGGTTTTAGGCGCCTACCAACCTTAAAGGCTTATAGGCTTTAGGACTTCAGGAGGATTAATAGCCCTTATACTGCTACTTCAACTATCAGAGAGGACATGATAAGGTAGGTAGGGGCCGATAAAGCTATTAGAGCTTTAGGGAATGTATGGGGTATACGGGGGGCGATGGCTTACCTTCTAGTATAGTGTTTAAATCGGGTTTTGTCAAGTCTTTTTTACACTAAAAGCCATTTATTTACTAAATACACTTGACAAATGTACCACACGCACTATAATAGATAGTATGACTAAAGATACACGTATAGCAAAGCTGGGGGTTGAGGGGTTTAACAAACCGAAAAGAACCCCAGCACACCCAACTAAGTCACACGTTGTATTAGCTAAAGAAGGTGACAAGATTAAAACGATACGCTTTGGAGAACAAGGCGCAAAGACTGCTGGTAAGCCAAAGGCGGGGGAAAGTGCTGCCATGAAAGCAAAGCGTAAGTCATTTAAAGCCCGACATAGTGCGAACATCAAGAAAGGTAAGATGAGTGGAGCATACTGGGCCGACAAAGCTAAATGGTAATAATATGAGTAAAAGAAACTATACAGATAAGCAGCAAGCATTCTTGAAGGCTCTGCCCAAGGTAGGGTTCAATGTGGCAGAGGCATGTAGACAAGCAGGCTATAGCACAACCAACTCATTCAAGGTAGCTAAAGGCCTTAGAGCCGAGATACTAGAGATGAGCGAGGCTATACTAGCCACCTCAGCGCCTCAGGCGGCTAGCAAACTGATAGAAGTGATGAACTCTAACAAGCCTATCCCTCAAGTCCAACACAAGTTGGCTGCGTCTAACAGTATACTAGACCGTGTAGGGGTAGCCAAGCGTGCAGCAGTAGATGTGAACCTCAATGAAGGTTCTTCAGTGTTTATACTCCCCACTAAAGACGTGATCAATGAAAAAGGATAGGTGGCACAACATCCCATACGGATATAAAGAAGATCCTGAAGACACTACCTGCATCCTACCAATCTCAGACGAGCTAAAATACTTAGAAGAGTCCTTAGACATGATAGAAGAGGACGACATAGGCTACGCTACTGCATCAGAGTGGTTGACCATAATGACAGACAGAGCGATTACGCCACAAGGCCTTAGAAAAATTCATGCAAAAAGATTGGGAGCTTAATCCAGACGGTTATCAAAAGAACCTAGATGGGACTTTTAAACTAAAGCTGGATGGTACGCCAAAGAAGAAAGCAGGAAGAAAGACAGGGCCTCTAAAGGTTCCTTACAATTTCTCAAAGAAACAAAAGGCCGCACAGGCCCTCCAAGCCCGCATACGCACACAGCAGCGCAAGGCTACACGAGACAGAAAGAAAGCAGACCAAGCAGCTAAAAGGGCTAGAGAACTAAAAGCCCAGAAGAAACTCCTCAAGGACGGAGGCTTAGTCACGACAGGCGAACTTAAATCCATGACCTCCGTAGTAGAGGTAGGCGTGGAAGAAGACGTAGCCTTCAAGCCTAACGAAGGGCCTCAGACAGAGTTTCTTGCGGCTCCAGAGAAAGATGTTCTCTACGGTGGGCAAGCAGGAGGCGGCAAAAGCTATTCACTGCTGGCAGACCCTTTGCGGTATGTCCACAGAGGTAAGCACAGAGCACTCCTGTTGAGAAGGACTATGCCCGAGCTGCGAGAGCTGATAGACAACTCGCGGGAACTCTACCCTAAAGCCTTCAAAGGCGCGAAGTTCAAAGAAGTAGAGAAGACTTGGACATTCCCTAGCGGGGCTAAGATGGAGTTCGGATTCCTAGAGCGTGATGCAGATGTTTACAGGTATCAGGGACAGTCCTACAGCTGGATTGGTTTTGATGAAATCACACAGGTACCTACAGACTTTGCTTGGAACTACTTAGCGTCACGACTAAGAACAACAGACACAGAGATACAATGCTATATGCGTTGTACAGCAAATCCAGGGGGTGTAGGCTCTCACTGGGTAAAGAAAAGATACATTGATCCTGTTCCCCCTAATGTGGGCTTCACGGGAGAGGATGGAGTAACAAGGCGCTTCATACCAGCAAAGCTAAGCGACAACCCCTACCTTACAAGGGACGGGAGTTATCAGAAGATGCTGGAGAGTCTCCCTCCTATACTACGTAAGCAATTACTGGAAGGCGATTGGGACGTAGCAGAAGGAGCAGCGTTCTTAGAGTTTGATTACCTTAAGCATGTGATACCGCCCTTCGAGATCCCTCTGCACTGGGAAAGAGTAAAGGGAATAGATTACGGGTATGCAAGTGAAAGTGCATGTGTATGGGGAGCAGTAGATCCTAGTGATGGCACTCTAGTAATTTATAGGGAGTTGTACCGCAAAGGCCTCACAGCCGTAGAGCTAGGACAAGTCTTAGCCGAGATGGAACGTACAGACCCAATGAGCATACATGGTATCCTAGATACAGCTTGTTGGTCTAAGACAGGCTCAAGTGGGCCAAGTATAGCCGAAAGTATAATCAAGACAGGGCACAAAGTCCGCCGAGCAGACAAGAATAGAATAGCAGGAAAGATACAAGTCCATGAGTACTTGAAGACTCAGCACACAGGTAGACCAAAAATACAAATATTTAATACATGTCCTAACCTCGTCCGTGAACTTCAAAGTATTCCTCTGGCAAAAAACAATCCTGAGGATGTAGACACACACGCTCCTGACCACGCATACGACGCTCTACGCTATCTCATTATGAGTAGACCAAGACACGTAGATCCTAGAGCACGTATGAACGAATATAAACGGAGCGTAAGTTACGCACCAGCAGACAACACTTTCGGATATTAGATGAAGAAGGCAGTAGAACAAGGCGCAGACCAGATGCACTACGCGGAGCAAGACGGCTTCTCGGCAAAGCAGAATCAAGAGGAGCAGAACAGGCTCGTAGGCTTGGTGAACTTAAAGTTCGCTGAAGCTAAGATGGCGCGTCAAGGTCAGGAGTCACGTTGGCTCCAAGCCTATCACAATTTCCGAGGCATCTACCCCAAGAACGTCAGATTCCGCGACAGCGAGAAGTCTAGGGTTTTTGTAAAGATTACTAAGACTAAAGTGGTTGCGGCCTACGGACAGTTGATCGAAGTAGTGTTTGGTGCAGATACGTTTCCTATAGGCGTTAAGCCTACTAAAGTTCCTGAGGGTGTACCAGAGTACGCTCACCTGAAACTAGACCAAGAGCCTAGCGTAGACCCCCTAGAAGAGATGGAGCCAGAAGGTAACATCTATGACATAGGCTACAAGGGCGATGGACGGGTACTGAGAGCAGGTAAGACTCTAGTAGACTCCCCCTCTATATATGATAAGGCAGAAGACGCAGGACTCTTATTAGAAGGAGGGCCTACACAGAACCCTCAAGAGGCTCAAATCTCTCCAGCTAAATTAGCGGCAGAGAAAATGGAGAAGCTCATCCATGACCAGATAGAAGAGTCTGATGGAGCTAACGAACTAAGAAGATCTTTGTTTGAGTCAGTCCTATTAGGGACAGGCGTAATCAAAGGGCCTTTTAATTTCAACAAGACTATACATCGTTGGGAACAAGACGAAGAAGGAGAGCGAACATACGCCCCTATACAGACAAGAGTGCCTCGATGTGAGTTTGTAAGTGTATGGGATTTCTTCCCTGATCCTACAGCTACAAGCGTAGAAGACTCAGAGTACTTAGTACACAGACACAAATACAATGCGTCACAGGTAAGAGCATTACGATCAATGCCAGCCTTCGACGCGAAAGCTATAGCACGTTGCGTAGCCAAAGGGCCTAATTACACCCTAGATAGCTACGAGAACGAGCTTAAAGACGGCTTAGGCACACAAGAACTAGACCAGACTAAGTACGAAGTCCTAGAGTATTGGGGCATTATAGATGAGGATACAGGCAAAGAATTAGGCCTAGACGTAGAGAAAGACGGTGAGATTCAAGTAAACGCATGGGTATGTAACAACGAAGTGCTCCGCGTAATCGCAAATCCTTTCCTTCCTACTCATCTTCCCTATCATGCTTTCTCGTATGAGCAAAACCCTTATAGCCTTTTTGGTATAGGCGTAGGGGAGAACATGGACGACAGCCAGCAGATCATGAACGGTCATGCTAGAATGGCTATCGACAACATGGCACTCAGCGGCTCACTGATCTTTGACGTAGACACGACTATGCTAGAGCATGGTCAGTCCCTAGACCTATATCCAGGAAAAGTCTTTAGACGGCAATCAGGACAAGTGGGCCAAGCCATACACGGGATTAAGTTTCCGAACACCACTCAAGAAAACTTGATGATGTTCGACAAGTTCCGACAACTTGCAGACGAACAGACGGGCATACCTAGTTACTCACACGGTATCACAGGTGTCCAGTCAATGACTCGTACTGCTTCGGGCATGAGTATGCTTCTAGGGGCTGCTAGCCTGAACATCAAGACTGTAGTAAAGAACTTGGACGACATGCTGTTAAAGCCTTTAGGCAAAGCATACTACAGATGGAACATGCAATTCTTTGAAGGCCCTTTGGACATTCAAGGGGACTTAGATATTCGCGCTACTGGCACTTCTTCTCTAATGCAGAAGGAAGTAAGATCACAGCGTCTAACAAGTGTGCTTCAAACCATACAAAACCCAGCACTAGCCCCTTACGTCAGAGTAGGCACGTTGTTGTCAGAGTTAGCTAAGTCTTTAGACCTAGACCCTGACGAGATAATGAATAGCCCTGAAGAAGCGGAGATAGCTGCAAAAATTATAGGAATGCAAAATGTTGCCAATGGACAAGTCCCTAGCGAGGAGACTGGTGCCCCTAGTGAACAAGGAGGAACACTACCTCCCACTCAAGGAGCTACTGCTGGGCCTGCAAGCCAAGGAGAGCAGGGCAATGGAAACGGAACCATCGGCACAGGTAATGTACCAGTTGCAGGGGAAGCTGGCTTTAGTGCGCCAACTGCTTAATTTAAAAGAAGACGTAATAGGACAAGCCAGTGAAAAAAAGAGAAACTAAAAGCCTAAGAAGCTGTATCCACAACAGAATGAAAAAGAACGCAGGGGGCGGAGTAGACGACCTTGCGGCACTGGAGCAAGCACAGCTAGCCGAGATGGAAGCTGAACTGGAAGCGGCAGTTCCTGAGGACACTTACCCAAATGTAGAAGACCCAGAGGCCTTAGCAGCCTCACAGCTAGGCGACGAGGAAGTCGAAGAGGATTACTTCAGTTACGTAGTAGAAGAAGTACTCACTGACGAGGAAGCCTCCTACCTCCAACAAGCTATCAGCGCAGACCCTGACCTAGAGGCTATAGTAGAGAAAGTTATTGTAGCGGCTACAGAGTTCAGCGGCTCAGGTATGGTAGAAGGAGAAGGTGACGGCACAAGTGACTCGATCCCAGCACGCCTAAGCGATGGGGAGTTCGTAATGACTAAAAAGGCTACAGACCAGATAGGCCCTGAGAACCTTCAGTCCATGATGGACGAAGCAGAAAGAGCCTACGACGGAGGCCTTATGCGTAAAGCAGGCGGAGGCCTTATACGCGATGAGGGCAAGCTCCCTCTCCAAGACGAGATTAACAGATTAATGATTGGCTCTAATAAGATGTCAAGCATGTAGTACCCACCGAGAGGCTACCCAGCAAATATATATTGTTGGCCCTTCTCACAAACAACAACCTTAAAGGCCACCTGTAGTAAGGAACCCTTTACAGACTTTAGTTTAACGTATACCTAACTAAGACATTGTGAAGCTACTTCTATTATTTGACAGCCCCAGCTAGGAAAATTAGAGATGAGTAAACCAGAACCAAAAGCGAATCCATACAACCGCAAAAAGTCATGGCACAAGCCTGACAAAGCAGACAACGGACGAGCTGACAGCATGTTCTTCGCACAAGAAGAGGACGAGGCTACCCCCGATGAGGCCCCTCAAACTCAGAGCGAAGTAGATTATAAAAAGAGATACGATGATCTGAAGAAGCATTACGATCAGAAGATCAACTCGATGAAACAAAGCAAGGAACAGGAGGAAGCTGTTGATGCTGTCAGAGCACAGCCACAGCAAATGCCTGAAAACCTAGCAGCGTTTCAAAAAGAATACCCAGACTTGTTTAAGAATATCTCGTCTTTAGCTGAATTAAAAACAGCAGAAGGCACAAGAGACATGGAAGCACAGGTGCAGGCCATCGCAGCTAAGACTGCTGAAGTTACCAAACGGGAAGCTTTACTAGTCCTCCAGCAACGACACCCTGATTTTGATAAGATCAAAGAAGACGACGCTTTTCACGCATGGGCAGAAGCCCAGCCTGAGGAGATTCAAGATTGGATCTATCGGAACCCTGACAACCCAGACCTAGCAAGTAGGGCTATTGATTTTTATAAAGCTGAAAAAGGTATTAAGTCTTCTCTAGCAACCAAGCCCAGATCCAAGTCTAATGCAGATTTAGTTTCTACTAAGTCCGCAGCACCTGAAGTGCGACAGGCTAAGATCTGGAAATTATCGGAGATTGACCGCTTAACCCCAGACCAATACGACAAGTACGAAGCAGAGATTGATAAAGCTGTTACGGAGGGTCGTGTAGTAAAGGGCTAAAGCCACGCTTTCTCCTATTGTCAATTATTTAATAAGGAGAAAATCCAATGGCTTATAACCAAGCAGACCAATATTTTGAACCGTCAACCGATACCAATGCAAACTTTGCAAACAGTGTCAGTGGACAAACTAATTCCTTCTTTCTACCTGAAGTTTATTCTAAGAAAGTTCTTAACTTTTTTCGTAAGAGCGCAGTAGTAGAAGCCATTACTAATACAGATTATGCAGGCGAGATTACGGCCTTCGGCGATTCAGTACGAATTGTCAAAGAGCCTACTATCACTGTTTATCAGTACGAACGTGGACAGGATATTACCGATACAAAACTAACCGACCAAGAAGATACTCTCGTAGTTGATACGGCGAACGGCTTTAAGTTTAAAGTGGACGATATTGAAACTTCAATGTCTCACGTAAACTGGAAAGAAGTTGCAGCTAGCTCAGCAGCTTACGCTTTGAAAGATGCGTATGACGAAGGTGTTTTAGCTAAGATGATTGCTGGTGCTTCAGCCTCATCCCCCGATAATGTTATCGGTGCGGACGCGGCAGTAGGTACAGGCGGTCTTGACGAAACTACAGCTTCTGTAGATTTGAATGGCGGCACTAATGGTGTTGACCCTCTAGATCTATTAGCTCGTATGTCTCGTAAGCTAGACTCAGAGAATGTACCTGAGGAAGGTCGTTATGTTGTAGGCTCACCTGATTTCTACGAGGAGTTGTCTAAGACTTCTTCTAAGTTGATGTCAGTAGACTACAACGGCGGTATGGGTTCAATCAGAAACGGCCTAGTAAGCTCAGGCAAACTACGTGGTTTTGAAATGTATAAGACTAACAACTTCGCAACACCAGCAACAGCTAGTGGCGTATTGTTAGGCGGACATATTTCAGCTACGGCGACTGCCCAGACTATCATCAAGACAGAGACATTCCGTGACCCAGATTCGTTTGGCGATGTGTGTCGAGGTCTACATGTTTTCGGTGCGAAAGTTCTTCGCCCAGAAGCAATGGTAGTAGCTCACTATACAACTGGAACTGCCTAAACAGGCTTAAGATTAAGGGGCCATCGCGCCCCTTTTTCTTTTTTAACATTAAGAGAACTATATGGCTTCTACTTCATTTATCAATCTAACCAATGAACTTCTGAGGGAACTAAACGAAGTAGCGTTAACTTCTGCAAACTTCTCAGACGCGTTAGGCGTACAGCAGATGGTGAAAGATAAAGTTAACCTAGCTTACCTAGACATCGTAAACGCAGAACCTAGATGGCCTTTCCTTTCGGTAGCCGAATCAGGACTAGCCGATCCTTTCTATGGTAACGTGGCTAAAGACACAGTGGAGGGACAGAGGTGGTATCCTATTAACGATGCCGCAGCTAACCACACAGAAGATTATACAAACGTGGATTGGAGTAGTTTTTATGTAACTACCATCGGCGTTGCGGGAGAGACAGCTCCTTATTTGAACAGGACATTAGATTATATCAGTGTCCAAAAATGGCAAGACTTTTTTAGGAACCAAGAAAACGAAGACGACGCAGGAGATTCCGTGGGCGGAACGCCCGTCAGAGTTATCCGAAGCTTCGACAATAGAAACTTTGGTCTTAGTCCTATACCCGATAAGGTATACTCTATTAAATACTTTGCGTACAAGCAGCCAACAGAATTGGTAGAAAGTACAGACGAGGTAGTCTTTCCAGCCATGTACAGAACAGTGCTACTAGCTAAAGCCCGTTACTACATTTGGATGTTTAAGCATAACTACCAAGCGTCTATGATAGCTGATGAGGATTATAAGAAAGGCCTCAGGAGCATGAGAGAGAACTTGTTGGGCGTGGCACCAGAGAATGTAACAGACGACAGAATACGGACGGTATAAATGCCTTCACAGCCTTATGGATTCCCCTGCAAGGGAGGACTCAATAAAACTTTAAGTAAGTTCGACCTACTGGCTCAGCCTGGATTAGCTGCGGAGCTTATCAATTATGAGGTCAAGCCTGACGGTGGGTATAGACGTATTAACGGCTATGAACCTTTTGGAGGCGTTAGTGCTACAAGACCGAACGGCGAGAATACTATTCTCGGCTTAGTGCCTTATGCGCTAGGCCTTATTTGCTGTGTGGGGGACGGGGTATTCTACTCAGAGGATGGTATCACATGGCTACAGGTCAATAAAGACACTACCCACGCAGGCTTAGTAGAAGCGGACATGGCAGCAGCTACTGAGCTTCCAAGAAGCCTCCAAGGCAAAGCATCCTTTAAAATAATGAGAGCCGCTGTAGGACACACTACAAACCCTTACGGGTCTCTGACCATAGCCACGGGAGGAGACCCAATGGGCCACTTCCATATTGACGGGACTGGAGCAACCAGAAAATTCGTATACGAAGAAGTTTCGGGAGCAGGAGCGCCCGCAGCCGCTAAGCACATAGAAGTTCACAATAAACATTTATGCGTAATAGATACGACCAATACTCCCAGTACGGTGACTGTCTCAGCGACGGATTCAGATACTGACTTCGCCTCAGCAGGCTCAGAGGTCTATACTATACCAGACAGAATAGTAGGAATAAAAAGCTTTAGAGCGTCCTTATACATATTCTGTGAAAATTCTATATACAAACTAGATAACATTAACGACACGGCTACCGCAGCCATAACACAAGTGACAGGCAATGTCGGCTGTGTGAGCAGCCAAAGTATTCAAGAGATTGGCGGAGACCTGATCTTCTTAGCCCCTGACGGCTTTAGGCAGATAGCGGGAACAGAGCGCATAGGTGACGTAGAGCTAAGCTCCGTCAGCCGCGCCATTCAAGTACTAGTAGAGCCTCTCACTTCTAACATAAGCCAGTATGTAATCTCCAGTACAGTAATAAGGGATAAGTCCCAGTACAGATTCTTTTATAATGTTAATGGGGCAAACGCGGTAGAAGCTCGCGGCTTCATAGGCACACTAACAGCAGAGGGCTTTCAGTGGTCAGAGATTCACCAAATGGAAGTAGCCTCTGTAACCAGTGAGTTCGATGAAGTAGGCGAAGAAGTATACTACCACGGAGACCATGACGGCTACATATACTTACATGATTCTGGCCCAGACTTTAATGGCGGGAACATACTCTCAAGCTATGAGACCCCGTACTTAGACTTTGGAGACCTAGGAACTTTAAAGACTATCAAGGCTGTGGAAATGTCCATAACGCCTGAAGGTGCCGTGTCCCCCACGCTCAGAGTAAGATATGATTATGGATCATCCTCCAGTCCCCAGCCATCTGACTATGAACTAACAACCATAGACGCTCCCACGCTGATGGGAACGGCTGTGTTTGGGACAGACATATTTGGGGGCGCGGTAGATCCTATGGTAAGACAGCCCGTAGAAGGCTCAGGGCATACCTCTAGCTATAGGCTTAAAAGTGAAAATACAAAACCTCCTTATACAATCAACGGGTTGTATATTAACTACGACCCTTCAGGAAGACGATAATGGCGTATAACTACACCCGACAAAGTACATTCTCTACAGGAGACGTAATTACTGCTGCTTTGTTTAATAATGAATACAATGCGCTATTAAACGCTTTTAAGTATTCAAGCACGAACGAAGCAGCCACAGGACATAGACACGACGGTTCCACAAACGAAGGCGGGAGCATATACGTCATTGGAGACATGGACTTCAACAACAAGATAGTTGCGGATAGTGCCAATAACCGATGGGGGGTATTTGTAGAAGTAGCATCAGCCCCAGTAGAGCAGATTAGGTTTCAGGACGGAGCTATTGTTCCTGTTACTACAAATGATATTGACTTAGGCACAGCGTCTTTAAAGTTTAAAGATGTGTATGTCGAAGGCACAACTTACTGGGGAAGCCTTAGCGACGGCACTATCGCCATCACAGGATGGGCAGACGAAGATACTATGTCTTCAAACAGTGCCACACTAGTGCCCACCCAACAGAGTGTTAAAGCTTATGTAGACGCCCAAGTAACCGCACAGGACTTAGACTTTATAGCAGATTCAGGCGGTGCATTAAACATTGACCTAGACTCAGAGACCTTATCGCTCTTGGGCGGCACAGGAATAACCAGTGTAGGAGCCTCGAACACAGTAACCTTTAATATTGACTCAACAGTTACTACGCTTACAGGCACTCAGGAATTAACTAACAAAACACTCACAAGCCCTGTAGTCTCTGGGGGAAGCGTAGACAACGCGCCTATAGGTGCAATTACTCCAGCGGCTGGCACATTTACAACCTTAAGCCTCACAGGGGCGCTCACTACCTCTAGTACTATAGACGGAAGGGACGTAGCCACAGATGGCGCAAAGCTAGACCTTATCGAAGCCAGTGCTGATGTAACAGACGCCACGAATGTAAACGCTGCTGGCGCTGTAATGAATACAGACACTACCACAGCAGCTATGTCTTTTGTTGTTGATGAAGACAACTTAGCTAGTGACTTAGCCACTAAAGTTCCTACGCAACAGAGCGTAAAGGCTTATGTTGACGCCACAATAACAGGAGCCGTTCAGGAAGCAGACACATCCACAGGCTCTATGTCTTTTGTTGTTGATGAAGACGACATGAACAGTAACAGCGCAACTAAGCTGGCTACACAACAAAGCATTAAATCTTACGTAGATACGCTAGAAACCGCAGCAGTACTGAATGCCGACACTTCTACAGCCTCTATGTCCTTTGTCCTAGACGAAGATGATATGAGCAGCAACAGTGCTACTAAACTAGCTACACAACAGAGCATTAAGGCTTATATAGATACGCTAGTAATCCCTGATCCAACGGGAGCCGTACATGCCGTAGCTTATGACGCAAGCCTTGTAGCGCCTGAGGGATACCTTTATTGTGGCGGCGCAGCCGTTAGTAGAACGACATACGCTGGCCTCTTTGCAGTCTTGGGAACAGCGTGGGGGGTAGGGGACGGCTCAACCACTTTTAACTTGCCTGATTTCCGTGGTAGATTCTTAAGGGGTTGGGATGATAGTGCAGGAAGGGACGCAGCCAGAGCCATTGCTACTTACCAGACTAACGCTAATAAATCTCACACTCACACAGCTACCTCTGGAAACGACACCCATAATCACACAGCTTCATCAGCCAACGATACCCACGACCATGATATAGAGACAAGTTTCTTTGCTGGCGGGACTGCCCCAGCGACAGGGCCTTACTTCGGGGACGCGGGCTACAGGGCTACTGCTGGATACACAGCTACAGATGCTATTGTAAGTGACACCCACAACCATACTATTACTGTAGATAATGACGAACACAACCACACGGTAACAGTAGACGCCGATGGGGGCACGGAGTCCCGCCCAGAAAACGCATCAGTATCTTACGTGATCAAATACTAATATGGCTAAAAACTACACAAGACAATCCTCTATGGGAACAGGCGACGTAATATTCGCCAGTCTATTCAACGCTGAGTACAATCAGCTTGTAGACGCTTTTAATTACTCCAGCTCTAGTAGTACTCTAACAGGGCACAGGCATGACGGAAGCACGGGAGAAGGCGGGAATATCCCTAAGATAGGGAGCATAGACTTCGCTAATAGGTTTGAAGTGGACACTGGAAATAACTGGTGGACTCTATGGACTAGTGTGGCTAGTGTAGCCGAAGAACAGCTTAGGTTTAAAACAGCAGTCCTAGTTCCCGTACAAGACGACTATTATGATATAGGCTCTGCGGCCTTAGAGTTTAAAGACCTTTGGCTAGACGGGACGGCTAATGTAGATGTGTTACAAGTAGATGAGAATGCTACAGTATCGGGCTTGCTCACAGTCAACCAAGTATCGGACGGTGCAATAACCATCACAGGTTTTGTAGATGAAGATGATATGGTCAGCGATAGTGCTACGTTAATCCCAACACAGCAAAGCGTGAAGGCTTATGTAGACACAACCGCAGGGGGCACAGTAGCTAGCGTTGCAATATCGGGGAGCGATGGGATCGAGGTAGATTCAGGAAGCCCTATAACTACTTCAGGCACTATAGTCTTAGGCTTGAATAAAACCACTACCCTTTCTTTTCTTAATGTTGAGGATGGGGCAACTGGCGACCAAAGTGGCGCAGAGATTAAAGCCTCTTATGAGGCCGAAGCAGACACAAATGCTTTTGATGACGCGGCTGTTAGTAAGCTCACAGGAATAGAGGCCTTAGCGGACGTGACTGATACCACGAACGTAACGGCTGCTGGTGCTTTAATGGATAGCGAAGTCGTTAATTTGGTGGCGGTTAAAGCCTTCGATCCTTCTGATTATGAAGGCGCTGACGCAACAATATTAAAGGACGCCGATATAGGCGTTAATGTTCAAGCGTATAATGCTAACACCGTTATAGATGCAACATACGTTGCAACGGATGAAAACTTTACTACAGCAGATCATTCAAAGCTTGACGGTATTGAAGCTTTAGCTGATGTAACTGACGCTACTAACGTCAATGCCGCAGGTGCTGTGATGAACACAGACACTACTACAGCGCCAATGTCTTTTGTTGTTGATGAAGATGATATGGTCAGCGACAGCGCAACTAAAGTGCCGACTCAACAGAGCACTAAAGCTTACGTAGACGCAGAAGTAGCTGCTGCGCTGACATCAGAAATGAGTTACAAGGGAGGCTATAACGCTTCAACCAATACCCCGAACCTAGACGATACAGGCAAGATAACTACAGAATTAGGGGACGTATACACAGTAACAGTTGCTGGTACATTCTTCACGATTGATGTTGAAATTGGAGATATGCTTATCTCTAACATAGCCTCAGCAGCAGTCGAAGGCGACTGGACAATAGTAAATAAGAATTTAGATGCCCCCTCTATTAAGACGGCCTACGAATCTAATTCAGATACTAATGCATTTACTAATGCTCTATTAAGTAAACTAAATGCGATAGAAGCGAACGCTACAGCAGATCAAACTGGCGCAGAGATTAAAGCGGCCTATGAAGGCGAAGCGAATACGAACGCTTATACAGATGCAGAAGTAACTAAACTGGCAGGGATAGAGGCTTTAGCTGATGTAACAGACGTAACAAACGTCACGGCTGCTGGAGCCTTAATGGATAGCGAGGTAGTTAATCTAGCACAAGTAAAAGCTTTTGACACTACAGACTATGCACCAGCTTTAGGAGTGGATGATAACTATGTTACCGATGCAGAGAAGGTAGTTATAGGTAACACTTCTGGTACTAACACTGGCGACCAAGTAAACATCACAGGCAATGCGGCTACGGTTACAACAAATGCAAACCTAACAGGTGACGTAACAAGTGTAGGTAACGCCACTACAATTCCATCAGGCACAGTAGAAGGCGCGGATATTGCTTCTACAGGTGAAACAGCAGGCAAGGTTTTGCAGGCTGATGGAGACAACACTTCATCTTGGGTAACTTTAAGTGGTGGAGGCGATGCTTTAGTAGCTGATCCGCTATCTCAATTTGCGGCAACTACTTCGGCTCAATTAGCGGGGGTTATATCGGATGAAACTGGCTCAGGCGCATTAGTGTTCGGCACTAGCCCTACATTGGTCACGCCAAACTTAGGCACACCGTCAACGCTGGTTGGCACTAACATCACTGGTACTGCGGCAGGGCTAACAGTAGGAGCTACTACAGGCGTAGAGGCGGGTGCTGATGTAACAGACGCAGCCAATGTGAATGCGGCGGGGGCTGTAATGGAATCCGATACTTCTACAGCAAGTATGAGTTTTGTCATTGATGATGATTCAATGGCAACGGCTTCTGCTACCAAACTACCAACAAGCGAAAGTGTAGTAGCTTATGTGAACAGGCTTAGTGCTGGCTTAGAGAGTCTTACTGCTAATGGCACTAACGCTACGGGTACATTAGCTAAAGGTACAAGCGATACTTTGACTGTAACTCCATCAAGCGGTACAACCGAGTTGATAGTCACTATTACTGGTGGATTAAGGGTAGATAGAACTACTGGCACAGGCTCACTGGTCGCAGGGAAAACGCAAGGAGGCTATGTCAATTCATCTAGCGTGAATACAGGCATAGGACAATCCATATCCCATCGACAAGATGCCAAATACTCTGTAACTAACGCAAATTTTGAAAATGCTTTTACCGCAACTTATAAACTTACAAGCGCACACTACAACGCTAGTGGGGATTGGGAAGTGTTCCCCTTTCATGCAGGAACAAACGGCAACTTCACTTCTGAACTAGACTCTATATGGGTTGAGTACCGTGAGATACAATAATGCCAGCAGAATCGGGGTTAGCAGCAATACTGCTAAAAAACATAACTTGGGTCGTAGCGGCTGTTGAGGTTACTGGGGCAGGGATAAACAATCCTCCGCTTGCTTCTGACAGGGGGCTTACTGAAATATCTGCGGTGCTTTCACGATCTGAAATTAATTTAGAGAGGGTTAGATAGTGACAATCCCTCAAGAGATTTAATAATGGAAAAGTATACTGTAGAATTATGGGGCGGGGTCATTGCGGCTTTCTCAGCTATCGTTGTTGCTCTAATATCTAAAGGCAGACTTGCCTTTGGGGCTAAAGGGCGCATGTATCAAAACTTGGGTCGGCTGGCAGAGGGCATGGCTATCCTTGAGCATCAGGTCTCTGATCCTGATAGTGGCGTAGAGAGAGCCATTATGTTTGAGGGCCACAACTGTGGAGGGCAGCCAAGCCCAGACAAGCCGTACTATGTTGATGTTATTCAACCAAGAACACGGGCAAGCGACGGACACTTATCGGCAGATGAAATCAAAGAAAAATACTCAGAAATGCATGTGGACAGCCACTACATTTACATGCTCAGAGACTTGCTCAAAGAAGACCATGTACTCTTGAATGTTTCTGAAATGCCCCCCTGCTTACTGAGAGATATTTACAACTCCAAAGAAGAAGAAGTTAAGCACTCACTAATTTCTCTAGTGGGCATAAGGGGCAACAGCATTATATTTATTACACAGGCAACGACCAGTGACAATATGGACGCTGGAACTTTATTCAACGCAAAACTAGCAGCACGAAAGATAAGAAACCTCATCAGGTGAAGCCTGCCCTTACTCTATTAGGCTACGGACTGCTTATTCTAGTGGGGACAATAGGGCTGATCTTAGCGGCGGTATGGGGCGCATTAGTTTACATTGAAGTTTTACAAGAGGAACAAGAATGAAAGAGCAAGTCAAAGCATGGGGAGCTAAAACCCTTAAAACCTTAAAGCACTACGACATTAACTATTGGGCGGGGAGTAAGACATGGGCCACCCTAGCCATTATGGTGCTTATCACTTACATCATGCCCGAGAACAGATTAGAGGCTCTTGTAAACCTTGCGGGGATTGCACATCTATTTGCCTTAAACGCAGCGAAGAAACTATAATGCTTAACATACTAAAAACATTCTTTCTGGATACACTATGGAACAACGGACTGGCTCTAGCCATTGCGGGCTTAGCGGCCTACATGGGACTTAGCCGAGTTAAGTCTGAGTACAAGGACTACAAGGAAGATAAAAAACTTGAAGACCAGATAGAGGCTACCGTTGAACGGCGGGAGCAAGACGCAGTAGACGAAAGTGAAATTAAAAAGGAGGCGGTAGATGCGATTGTTAATGATCCTAACAATGATTTTATTAACCAGTAGTTGTGTCACAACGGACTACAAGCTAGCTGATCAGTGCTTCGGGCACGAGATGGTTCTAGTCAAATTGAACGTACCGCCAAAACCTTTAGCCACTAAAGAAGACTACTACGAAGCGGCAAGAGTAAGAACCGAAGAGGCTCTAATCTTTAGCCGTAGATATGAACGCGCCAGAGAGTGTATCGGAGAGTTTAAATGAGTATTGAAAATATCCTTATAGGTTTAGTGGTTGTAGCAGCACTATGGGCGTTCACACAGAACCGCAAGAAAGATGCGGAAGCCAAAAAGAAGAAGGAAGAAACCGTACTCATTCCTCGCCCATCAATTGCCGATTTACCAGTGGGCAACTATTGCATCATTGATGAATGTACGCCAGAAGTCGCGGCAGGCCGTGAGACTAATGGAGCGCAGGACGTTCAAGCGCAATTGTATTTACTAATATCCGAGACAGGTACTAAACCCGCTTTTATTGGTGTGTCGTGTGGTGAGCATGGGGTAAATAAACAGCCCACCATCGACGCTATAAAAGAGTTATGTCTCAACATCCCTGTATTAGAAGGCGCACCGACTTACTTAGGCGCAAAGTCTGAATTAAGCGATGCGATTGTCGCAGAAAGCAAAAAGGGCGTATTTAAAATCTATCTCGGATCTCCTGCGGGTGATGTTGCAAGGGCTTTCAAAGATGGATGCCATATCCATAATATCAAACTACCTCGACTGCTAGAGCATACATGGAACGAGACTATAAACCCCAGTGCGGCTAAATATGTATTAGACCGACTACAGGATAAGTCTGGAGCTGTCACTGAGTACTACACACTGATAACCCGCAGTAACTTACCCGCACCTTACCAAGACACGCACACATGGATTAATCGTAATAGACCCCTCAAGGCGTGGGATTTAGCCAATAGCCCTGAAATTCTAAAGCGCAATCAAGAGTTAAACGCTGGAATTAAAGACAACACTGGAGTATTGAGAATTGCTGACGTTCTTTGTGTAGCTAAAGATTTAGGTTTTGAAAAGGACATAGCGCGGATATTTAACGGCATCCAACATGGCATGGATATTTGCAAAGATCGTATTGCCATAGGTGCAAAAGAAACTCTAATACAGACTACTGCGCCTCCCCCTCCACCAAAAAGAGCACCTATTACTAAAGCGGATTTCAATTTAGCTTCAGTAGATATGCAGGGATTTATAAATCCTTTGAAGTACCGTGAAACATCTAAAGTTATATCTGCGTCTATGTCGGCTAACTACTCAGGAGTATCTAGTATTAACCATACAGAAAAAAATGTATGGCCCGGTGTTGATGCTAAGCATATGGGGCAGACCATAAATGTTAACGCTAATATTACTATCTTCTATGTTGAAGACGGCAAAACCAAAGGGTTACCTTTTGAGTACCTAAGGACTAATACTACTCGGATGGTACACGGAGCAGCTAAGGCAAGTTATTCCATACAAAGTGGTGATGTAATTGGAATAATGGCTTCTTATATAATACGGGACGGTAACCGAGCTAAGGAGCAAGGCTCTCCTAAGAAGCGTACTAACGTGTGGTTTATAAAAGTAAAATAAAGTATGGAAGTAACATTAAAAGAACTAGCTTTAGTAGGGATAGCCCTTGCATACAACGGTATTATGTATGTGTATGATAGAGTAAAGCCAAAACCTAAAAAGACTCTTGAAACAGATGAGAGTGAAGACGCTTAACCCACAAGGAATCCTATGATTACATCTCATTATTTAGAATATTGTGAATCAAACAAACAGACCCAAATATTAGAAGCAGTACTAGAAAAAGGATCTAACCGTAAAGCAGCTAAGAAATTAGGATGTAGCTCTACAGCAGTTGATCAATGTATTAAACGTATTAAGAAACCTAAGAGAAAATTATGGCAAGCAAGATAAATTTATACGACCTCAAAAACAAGGCTGGGAAGCCTTTAGTGTCTCTAGGTTCAAGCACGGCGGGGACTCAAACGGATAACTCGGGTATGACCTTGTCAGGCAATGGCATGGCGGGGACTCTAACGGATAACTCGGGTATGACCTTGTCAGGCAACGGCATGGCGGGGACTCTAACGGATAACTCGGGTATGACCTTGTCAGGCAACGGCATGGCGGGGACTCTAGCAGACACCTCAGGCATTACAGCTACAGCTCATAATGACTTATCGGGTTTGCCTTATTTCCCGTCTAGCCCAGACCCTAGGCCTAACAACACTCCGACTCCGTCTAAGGGTGACGGTGGACTATCGGGTTTGCCTTATTTCCCGTCTAGGCCAGACCCTAGGCCTAACAACACTCCGCCTAGGGGTAACGGTGGAATATCGCCTCCACCTACAGCCAATAATCAAGCTGATCCTCCCCCTACAAACTACGCGGATTCCCCTGTAGATTTTGGGCACTGGAACAACAACTTAGCTTTCGATCACTTGGATGGAAAGGCTAGAAACACGGGAGCGCGTGGTGACCGTGAAGCTTATGACAATTACATAAGAGCTTGGAACGCGGCAGACCCAGAAACTAGAAAGGCTATAGACGCTCAGCATGGTTTCGGGGGGCGTGCAGCTCCTCCTCCTAAACCTAATAATGCCCCCTCACATGGCGGCGGAGGGCATGGCGTCGGCGGCGGAGGGCATAGCGGGGGCGGTTCTTCTTACTACATAGATCCTAAAAAGATAGAAATGGTAGAGGAAGGAGACCCCAGCAAAATCGTTAGTATGCGTAATACTAAGAATGTCAAGGCCAAGCAAGCCGAAGCGTATGACGCCACCGCTGCAACTATAGGTGAAACGGCGTTAGCTGCTGGTGCAGGAGACGTAACTGCTTCTCAGTATGAAGGAGCACAAGTAGACCAAGCGGCCCAAGGGACGGCAGCACAAGGAGAGCTTAGCGAGGGTTCAACTGCCGAGAGAGACGAAGAAACTCTAACGGCTTTAGCGGACGTAGCGGAACGTGATGTTGCTGCGGAGATGGCATCGTTGGCAGAAACTCCAGAGTTCATAGCATCTTTAGAGTCTGAGGCAGAAGCTCAAGTAGATAATCAATCTGTAGAAGCTCAAGCTGCTATGGCTGAAATGCCTGTAGAAGCTTTGATGTCTACGCAGATGGAGAACCTAATTAGTGAAATGGATAACGGGACAATCCCTAAGTGGGCACGTCCTGCGGTAGATGCCATCAACCAAAAATTAGCAGCAAGAGGAATTAATGTTTCTTCAGTAGCTAGGGACTCTATGTATAATGCGATTATACAGAGTGCTCTACCTATTGCTCAGAGCAACGCACAAATATTAAGCAACAGGGCTAATCAAAACCTAGCTAATCAGCAGCAAGCTAATATGGCTACTGCTGACTTTGAGCACCAGCTAAAGGTAAGTAATCTATCTAACCGCCAGCAGACCGCACTACAGAATGCAGGGCTTAAGGGGAACATAGACTTAACTAAGTTTAGTGCGGCGCAGCAGACAGCCTTAGCTAATAGTCAGTTCTCACAGTCCATGACCGCAACAGAGTTCTCGGCAAAGCAGCAAAGCATTATTCAAAATGCTACGGCGCTGGCCTCTATGGACATGGCAAACTTAGATGCTAATACTAAACTGGCTGTACAGAACGCTCAGGCTTTCTTACAGATGGACATGACTAATCTTAGCAACGAGCAACAGATGGCGGTACTTAACCAACAAGCCACTCAGCAAACATTGTTGGCTAACCAGTCGGCAACAAACGCGGCTAGGCAGTTTAACTCAGCAAGCGAGAACCAGACCAATCAGTTTATGGCTAGCCTTGCGGCGCAGATAGATCAGTACAATGCTACTCAAACTAATGCTATGTCTCAGTTTGCGGCTTCCGAACAAAACAAAATAAATGCTCAGAATTCTAACAACAAGACACAAGTAAGTCTGTCCAACGCTGAGATGAAGAATAAGATTAGGCAATTCAACGCTACTCTGGATCAGCAAAGGGAGCAGTGGAACGCAGCTAATAAGCAGGCAGTAATGCAGGCTGACGTTACTTGGAGACGAAATGTTAATACGATGAACACAGCGGCAATTAATCAGACTAACCAGTTTAACGCGGCTAATGCGTTCAATATGAAAATGGGAGAAATGGGATTTGTGTGGCAGTCAGCGAGAGACGAAGCCGATAGGGCTTTTAGATCTTACGAGAACGAGCAAGACAGGAAGGTATCCCTGTACTCAGCTTCTATGCAGAACGAAAGTGATGCTGGTGGCGGTAGTACTACGGATTTTATGGACATTATAAACAGGTTATTAGGATAATATTATGGGATTATTTAGCAAATTAAAGAAAGTATGGAAAGGCACCATTGGTAAAGTGTTTAAAAAGATAGGTAAGGGTATTAAGAAAATAGTAAAGAAGGTAGGCACAGCGATTAATAAGCTGGGGATTGTAGGCCAGATAGGCTTGATGATCGCCATGCCTTATTTAGGAGCCGCCCTTGGAGCAGCGATGGGGACAGTCTCTACGGCAGTAGGTACTTTTATAAAGGGAGCCGCTGCGGGTTCTAAGTTCCTAACAGCTGTAGTAAACACAGGAACTAAAGTTATTAACCTTGCGGCACAGTTTGGATCTAAAGTAGGCACAGCTTTTAAAACTATAACCAGTGGAGTTTCTAAGTTCATAGGAGATTTCGCAGGCGCGGCAGCTAACAAGCTAGGCTTCAATATGCCTGCAGTGGCTGATAAAACATTCGGCAAAGCCTTTGGAGACCTAATGACTAATGTAAAGTCAGCGGGTTCTGCGGTGGCAGATATTTTTAATACTAAGACATATAACTGGACTACTGACGTTGCGAGTAAGCTTGTGGGCGCGGGGCAGTCAGTCGCTACACTAGAAACTATGGCCCCTATGAACACTATTAACGTATCATCTACAGGAGGCGCGGTTTCTCAGGCGGCTACCAAGGCAGCAGGCGAGTCTCTTCTGGCCCCTACAGCTAAGTCTACATTATTAGGAGGGCTTAAGGATAAATTCGTATCTTCAGCCAAGGAACTAGGTAAAGAAACCTTAGAGAAGATGGCATCTAACGCTCCTAAAGTTATTTTAGAGGAAGGAATGAAAGCCCTTGCAGGCTCTTCGGGACAGGAATCTGAGCAGCAGCCCTATGGTCAATTTGAAGCTGACTACCAAAGTTTTATGAACGGCCTATCTAATCAACGCGAAGGCTACACGGCGGTGACAGGCCAGCCCTTACAGACTTATGTACCTCAGTCGGCTATTAGCTACATGAACTCTAACCCTTATGGGCAGGGAGCGCAGGTGTATAACATGTATCAAGACCAGCTAGCCAGAATGTCTAACCCCTCTTACGGATAATATAAAAATGGAACAAGATCCTAAATACTTAAAGCAGCTTACAGAAGCACCACGGGCAATTCCAGGCCAGAGCCTTACGGCAGACCCTGACAACCCAAGGCCTTTTGAGTCCCCTCCTCAATTTGTTTCCCTCCATGAGGCCTCGGAGTATATCTTTGGGAACTTGCTAGACGAGGAAACTTACGTTCAGCTCATGGGCGAGTTGATGAACGGGCGCACAGTTATGGAGATAGTCCAAGTTGTTACGTTCTCTGGGTTTGCTAAAGGCCTTTGGACTCCTGACCTCATGCTCCTATTAGGGGAGCCTGTAGCCTATATGATTCTTGCTCTTGCTGAAAGGGCAGGCATTGAGGCTAAGATCTATGACGGTGAAGAAGACGATGATGAGGACGACGAGGACGGTGTTGTAGCCGAGAACCAAGAAGTCCAACTCAAGGCACTACAGCGTAGAAGTAAGCAGTTTACTACTATGCCTACAGGAGGCAAGCTGACGGACGAGCTTAAACAAAAGGTTAACGCGCTTCCCATGAAAGAAGAAATAGAAAGTATGATTACTAAACCCGAAGCTAGCCCCGAGAGCTTACTAGACCCTACTGAGGAGCAATAAGATGGCTATTGATTATGGTGCACAGACAGAAGGGATTGACAAGTTAGCCAATTCCTTAATGGCTCAGACGAAAGAGCGCAACAAGGTTCTTAGGAACAGGAAGAAAAGGGCGCAGAAATACCAAGCTTTGGCGTCTATAGGAGGTCACATCGGCAATGCGGTTTTGAGAGATCGTGCGGATAAGTTTGTCAATAATGAATTTAACCTTAGCAACAGACTTAAAATTAACGGTGTTATGCAGGATATTTCTAGGGATAACGCGGCCTTGGAGAAGCTTCAAAAAGATCCTGATTATTATTTCAACCAAGCCAAGCAGGAGATTTTAGAAAACGCGGGTGCTGCTTTTGATGCTGATGGTGTGGGCGTTGACTTAGATATGATAGAGGCTCAGATAAGTCCAGTCGCTCGGAGGATAGCTGAGGAGCGCGAATCCCTTTTAGCTCAGAGACTAAAAGTTGCAGGGAATATTGAGACTCTTTCAGGCGGCGATCCTAATTTCTATGAGACTGAACTAAGAAAATTAAAGCCCAGTACTGTAGGCTCATGGCTTACAGGTCTAGTAACAGGGAACGACGACGATGACTTAGAAGCTATAATGGCTAAGTACAACCCGTACTTAGAGGCCTATGAAGAACTTAAAGGTGTAGGAGTCCCTAAGGTCTCGGCGGCAAATCTCTCAAGGCTCTATCCTGACGGAATGCCTAGGAATACTAAAGTAGAACTTAGAGATGTAAAGCAGGTAGACCGAAGGACGGGAGAGGTATCTACCGTTACACGACAAGTGGTGATAAACGGGGCCGATGGCAGCTTCATAGGCTATGCAGATAATAAGGGTGGCAACCTAGGCGACAGCCCATTAGACCCAACCGCCGTAGCCTTTGTACCTAAAAAAGATCAGGTAGATGAAATGGCAGCGGTTATCTATGGCTCAACTGGTGATGACGGGAGAGAGATATATCTAAAGCAGTTTACGGACGCAGGCTTAGGCGAAAGCAATAATGCAAATAAAGCTGTAACGGAGGCTTTTACAAAGAATACACTGGCTCCTGCTGTGAACCTATCCTATACACTAACAAGATCTCGTGGTCTCCCTAAAGAATTTGCCGATCAGCTAGCAGCGACTTCCCATATAGAAAATGAAAAGTGGATAACAGATGAAGATTCTGACGTGGGCACTAGTTTAATAGGCAATGGGGCTACGGAAAATCCTCTACTAAGTTGGATGGCTTTGGACACAATAAAAATAAACAACCCTAGGGAAAACTCTAATCCAGAAATGTATAAGGCTTATGAGAAGGATCTTCTAATTGCTATTACAGATAAGACAATTCTAGCTAGACTAGTAAGCAATATGAGCAAAGATAAGGTGAGTAAGTTAATAAATTACATGGATAGCAAGAGCATGTTTGATAAAGTGCCTGAGACTTTTCGAGTTCTAACGGGCGACCCTCACCCCGAAGACCCTAATAGGGACGAGGAAATAGCAGGCACCCTCGCGCAAAAGATTGCTACTCAGGCTGGCGTACCTTACCTACCGAGAAAGTATGGGCTTTTGGAAACTATAGCCAGAAAAGTTGAGAAATATGGAGGTCTTCCAGCTGTTGCGGATGAGCACCCGTATAGAGCAGGACTAGGAAGCTATGGAGTGCAAAGCTTACCTTCGGCTAGACGAGCAGGGGATTCAGAAAGTAAACCTCCAGCTAAAAAGCCTAGCGGTAATGTACGCAAGCTCTCTAAGGAGGAATCTATGATTCAAAAGCCTTTGCCTGTCGAGGAACCTAAGGCTCCCGAAGACAATGAGAAGTACGAGATAAAAGATCCTGACATTATCAAAGCTCTTATAAAGAACGCACAGGAACTGAACGAAACAGGAGCCAATAGGTATCCGCCAGAGCTTCATATACAGTTTGTGACTGAGCGCCTGAAGGAGCGAGGTATTAATCCAGCCACTATCAAATTAGCCGAGCTTAAAGAGCTTATGCGAGAGGCAGGCTTTATGACAATAAAACAAGGAAACTAATAATGGCTGAACAAAGAAGTAAGTACGATCCTCATGTATATAGCTTAGCAGAACTTGATGCTATGGATGCTGAAAAAGCTGAGTACGTCGAGAAGGGATGGCTTCCTGAAACCTCTGGACTCTCCAGACCCCCTACGATTGAGCATATCCCTACAATGGATGAGTGGCGTGCTGACAACTGGGAAGACAGTAAAGAAGTATTCGACTATCTAGCCTCTCAAGAGACCACTAAAGATGCGTGGATGGAAGCAGGGAGTAGCTGGGGGAGTTTTGACCCCGTAGAAGATATGCGTGATAGTAGGTACAGGATGCTTACTGCGCTATCAGAAGCAGGCAGACTTGAAAATGCCCCTGAGCACATTAAACTAAAAGCCGCTAAACTTAGCGAGTCTTTTGACAGAGCAGTTATTAGGGGCGGGAATGAGCAATGGTCAGCGTTTGTTGATATTGGTACTGATCTTATAACAGCACCTGAAACTATTATCGGCGTACTCTTGGGCTTGGCGACAGGCGGTGGAAGTACTGCGGCTCAGGCAGGGGCTATGGCGGGCGTTAAGGGTACCGCACAGGCAGGAGCCTTTGCTGCTGCTAAGAATGTAGCAAAGAAGATGGCTGTGAGAGGCCTAGCGGCGGGAGACATGACCAGTAAGTTTGGTTTCCCTCTGGTCACAGGATCGTGGGCTGCCGCAGATTCCGCAATACAACAGAAGCGTGACGTTGCTATAGGCCTTAAAGACGAGATAAGTATTCCAGAAACCTTAGGGGCCTTTGGTCTCGGAGTAGGGGCTGGTAAAGTCTTACAGGTAGCGGCATCCCCCTTCATGCGTAAGGCGGCGGTAGCTCCTCTGATTACAGAACAAAGCCCTAGAGTTATGGGCAAGGTGGTTAACCGTCTACTGGACGACCCTGTGTTTAGCAGGGCGTTAGATAATGTTGATGTTGGTGTAGTTAATGTATCTAGGCAAATGGATATGTTTCCTGAGCCTACTACTCCACTGCAAAGAGATTTATTCAAGGCTGGCATAAGTCCAGAAGAGAAATCTAGGGGCAGGAGACAGGCTGATTTTTTCGAGGATGCTTACCCTGAAGAACAGGCAGGTGAATTTGCAGAGCAATTAGATTTGTTCAACACAAGTACAGGCAAAAGCAGTCTTGTAGAGGCGGCAGCGACCTTTGCCGATAAAGTTTCTCCTCAAGCAAGTAGACAGATTACTGAGCAGATGGATTTACTAAAGCAGGTAGCGGCTAAGAAGCCTATAAAAGACCAGTTAGATTTGTTCTCCCCCGAGGAGCTATCCTCTCGGAGACTAGAGCTTACAGAACAGATGGATGCCTTTGAAGCTTTTGTAAAAGAGACAGGCGACGAAGATCTGATGAAGCAGTTAGATATGTTCAAGGACATGGCTAAGCCTAAAAAGGGCGTAGAGCCTAAAGAACAATTAGAGTTGTTCAGGACTAAACTACTGCCCGAAGAACGTCCTAACCTAAAGACACAAATGGACATCGAGGATGTTGTCCCTGCTGAACAGGCTACTCCTGAGATGGTAGACGAGACAGTAGACTATCTTAGAAAATTAACAGAGTCTATTAGCATGGAATCTGAGAGCATAGATAAAGCTATAGCCTCAGTCACGGCAGCGATGGAAGAGGCTTTGTCGGTAGGCAAGCGTTTGTTTCCTGAGGACATTAAAAAACTAAAAGAGATCAGAGACTATGTAGCACGGAACGGTGGAGGCGAAGAGACCCTAGATTTAGTATCCGAGAAGATCGCTACTGTAACCTCTAGAGGAGCCTCAGCTAATGCAACTACCCCTACTAAAACTAGAGGCGTAGGCCCAGACGGAGAAAGCCCTACAGACGGCCCAGACGGCCCTAGACCTCCTGAAGCTCCTGCTCCCCCTTCGGGAAGCGTAGCGGCTGTTAGTGAAGAAGGCGTAGAGGGTGAGGTAGGCGGTATCCTTAATCGCTTGGGGAGTCGTGCGACCTCTACAATCCTTTGGGGCAAACAGCCTGGATTTTTAACTGCCTACGCTAAAATATCTGCTATGGCAAGAGAACTACAGTCAGCCATATCCCCAGAGTTTGCAAAGGTTTGGAGTGGGGCACAAGACTACATACCCCCTAGCTTGTTTGAAGTATACAAGAGCTACAGCGGGAACTGGATGGGTAAGTATATGTCTATGGTAGAGCCTATAGCCAAAGAAGGCTTAAGAAACAAGACACTAGGCAAGATGGACGCTGAAGCTAATGATCTTGTACACAGAGCTATGCGAGGAGAGAACGTAGGGAACAAGATGGCTAATACTATAGGGGCTAATTTGAAAAACCTCTATAGCGAAATAGGTGATAAGCTATTATCTAATGGGCTTATCCGCGAGAAGCTCCCTAACTATGTCCACCGTATGTGGCATAGAGAACACATCATGGCTAACCCTAAGAAATTTAAAGGCCTTTTAGTCTCCGAGGGACAAGCGGCTGATATGGCTGAAGCAGATGCTATCTTTAAGAGCATGATGGACAAAGCAAACCAACTAGACGACAGCAATATGAGTACTCAGTTCTTTAGCAAGGTGCGTACACTGGATAAAATCAAAGATGATTCTAAGTTTGCGGAGTTTTTTGAGCAGGACGTTCGTGTAACTATGGCTTCTTATGTTCACCAAGCCTCTAAAGCTATAGCAAAGAAAGAACGCTTAGGCGTTTCTAACCTTGACGAGTTCATGGAACGTATAGCCAATCCTATAATAGATCAAGTAAGGGAGAAAGCAGGAGAGAAGCTAAGTATAAAAGAGTATGAAGCTTTGCAGCGTCACTTAGAGGCTTTATACAAGAATGTAACTAGCGAGGGGCTAGACCGCTTTAGCCCTGCTGGTGAAATGGTTTCAAACTCTTACGGCTTAGCCACACGAGTTTCGTTACTGGGCATGGCAACCGTTACAAGCTTAACAGAGTTTATGCTGAACGTGCCTAAGGCAGGCTTTAGAAACAGCATTAAAGGCTTAGCGGCTGCTAGCCGTTCAGGTTTTAAGATCCTCACTGGTGATACTGAAGGTATACTTAAAAACAACTTCGGTCTAACAGCTAAAGAGGCTAGACGGGAGCTATATGAGAATGGCTTAGCTTTGGAGCACGGCTTAATGTCTATCTCTAACAGGCTAGTAGGCGATGAGCTTACTTCCGAGGGCATGAATAAAGTAACTAATGCGTTCTTTAAATTAACTTTGCTTGACCAGTGGACTAAGTTTGTACAGTCCACTAGTTTTGTAACAGGCAAACAGTTAATAGCAAGTAACCTAGAAGCCTTGGCGGCCCACGGAGACCGCCCTATGACTAGGCGCATGACTCAGAAAGTCAATGAACTCAAAGAGCTTAATGTAAACATAGAGGAAGGCATCCGTTGGCATAACGCTGGGCAAAGCACAGACGACGATTTCTATGGTGTTGTAAAGAGGGGAGCAGCTAGATATACAGATGAGGTTATCTTACAGCCTTCTAGCATGTCAGGACAGAAGCCTGCACTATACAACAACCCTAAGACCGCTTGGATGTTTCAACTTATGACATACCCTACAGCATTTACTAACACTGTATTGAAGGGGACAGCCAAGAAACTATACCGCGATAAGTCCCCTGAGGGTGCGGCGCGTGTGGTTGCTGCTGGCGTAATAATGACTGAGATGCAAAGGGTCTTAAACTACTACAGAAGCGAGGGAGCCTCGGAAGAAGATGGCGAGGGCATGGCATACCTAAGAGCTATTGAAAGGTGGGGTGCGTTCACTACAGCAGGAGACCAGTTTAGGAGAGCCGCAGAGGCCTCTAAGTATATTGGCAACCCCGCTCCTTATCTTGGCATACCTTTTGGGGTAGCGGGTAGTGACGTTGGTACAATATGGTCTCAAGGCCCTGTAACCTTCTTAGGTCAAAGATTATTTCCCGGATATACTAATCCTCTAGTAATTAGTAGAGAAGGCAAGCAAAAGTATAAGAGGATGCTAAGAGAGATAGACAAGAAACTTGCTGGTGAGAACGATAAATATACTAAGAGGAACTACTAATGGCAGGACTAGGAAAAGTAACCCACTCAATAGTTAAAGAGCTTACTGATACAGCTTATGATGCTTTAGATGGTTTTATTTCTAAAGATGTTTTAGAGGAAGCCAATCAAAGATTAGTGGAGGCTGTATCCAAGCCCTATAAAAATGTGAAGGGTTCTGACAAGAATACTCTAAACGATGTCCTTGATACGGACGAGGGTTCAGCGCACATACTTTTAAATGTGGAGGCTTACCTTAGAGAAAAGAACGACATGCTGAAAAGTGAAATGATAGCGAAATCCCCTGAAGGCAAGATAGGCGGGGAGAAGTTTGGGAAGTGGAGGGGCTACACCGAAGGAGAGCGAGAAACCTTTGAGCTTTCTAGTGTGTTTGCTGACGAGGTAGACCCTGACGGCTCTATAGTCCATAACATCAATGAGATTTATGGAGACATCAGAAGTTTCCATTCTAAGTTTAAGCCCAGAGAACTCCCAGACGAGAAAAAGTTTAAGGGCGAACCCCTAAATGACTGGCAAGCCCAGAAGCTCTCAGGCTATGTTACTGACTCCCTTAAAAAACTACACCCAGAAGCCTTCAGCCGCTTAGGCAAAGAAGGCTCAGAGAAAGTAGGGGCTATGCTAGTACAGAGACTGGCGCGGGACGCAGAGTACGGTAAGTTTATACGAGAAGTAGTAGAGAACTTTCCTAATAAAAACAAAACGGACATACCTACTCCCTTCCATGAGACCAGTGCCATAAAGCGCATGGAAGCAGAAGAGGAGAAGGAGTATAATGTTGCTAAGTTTCTAAGACCTTCTGAGGTTAAGATACCTGTATACAGAGCCACGGCAGACCACCATGATTTAGATGCTGACATAGCTGGTGTGCTGGCCCGTGAGGTAGGTATACATCTAGGTGAAGATGAAGCCCAAGTAGCTAGTATCATTGCAACACAGATGGACGGCGATAGGTTTAGAGCCTTTGCTGCTAATGAAGGCAAGCTCACCGTGACTAAGCCTGAGATTGATAATTACTTTGAGAACTACTTAGGTAGGTATGAGGATCAACAAGTCCGTATAGGCTTTGGAGAAGGGCTTGCAGGGAGCGAGGGCGTGATGGATCTTAAGCCCTATGCTATTACTAAAGGTTATGTCCAAATAAAGAAGCCCTTAGACATGGACGACATGAAGCTGGGTTGGCACATGGGAAGGCGTTTAAAGGATGCACCTACTGTTGCTCGGATTAAACTTGCCGTGCAGAGAAGTGGAGTAGAGCTGACAAAGAAAGCAGAGAAGCAGATGGACAAACTCTATAAAGAAGCTAAGCTATTTGCAAGGGATAAGAATGAAAGGTTTGTTAGGTTTAAAGACCCTACAGCCCCTGCAGGACAGTTCGAGAATCCAAGTCAAGGTGAGTACTTAGATGAGATAATGGGAGATTTGTTTAACCAGAAGATGAACATGCAATTTAGAAACTGGCTAAAGGACTTGGGCTTTGATGGCATAAGGTATAAGAACGCCGCTGAGAAATCCCTACCTGATAGTAAAGGAGAGAGCTACATTGCATTTGATAATGCTCAATTCAAAACTATATGGAACTCTAAAATGGATCGCAATGATCCTAGATCTAACTATAGCTCAGGAGGTTTGGTTGTTGACGGAGTACCCACAAGACAAGACCTAATGGGCTTAAATTCTAACGCAACCTCACAGAAAGGCACAATCAAAAGGAGACCAGTGAAGAAATCAAGACTATCAGATAAGATACTAAAGGCTATTAAAGACAAGCGTGGTTACACCGATGAAGAAGTAGAAAGGATTAAAGAGTATAGCGATGATGTTGCCCATGTAGAATCTAATAACGACCCCAAAGCTGTACAGATTATAGACGGGGAAGCAAGAGGAGCAGGAAGAGGGAAGTATCAGTTTGAACTAGAGGATGTAGCAGGGGGAAGTGGTGCAAATAATACAGCCCTTAAAAGGACTAAAAGGTTTTTAGCCCGCCACGGAGTAGAAGATACTCCTGAGCTAGATAGTCTAATCGCCAAGAAGAACGTAGACTTCAGTACATTGCCAGAAGAAGTACAGGACTCTATATTTCTAGCAGATCTATCAGAAGGTGCCGCGCCTTTAGATGATATAGCAAAAGGCAAGGTAGATAAAGGCAAGTTCTATGCCAAACATCACTGGGCTGGAGCTAGGGATAATCCTAAAAAGGAACAAGCTAAAGCCCAGTGGTTTGAGAATAGGATTAGGAGGAGATAATCCCCTTCTGATTCATATAGGTGAAATAAATACCAGCCCTTATAAGCTCCAAGGCCTCCGCATGTTTCTCAGCATCGGAGGCCTTTTTACTGCCTATAGATTTTATAAGTTCATTGTACATTATTTCTTTCTTACTCTTTACTAAATGCTCTAGTGCGCTCATATTAAACAGCCCTCGATTCTTTGAACGTGCATTGACCTATAAGTTCTATAGGGTGGTTAGTTTCAACCCATGCCCTCGCCCCACAACCTAGCTGAGTACCGTTGTACACCAACTGACTTGCTCCTGAGAGGTTTACTTGTGCGGCATAGATTGTCTTGCCTCCTTGCTTTACAGTATACACAGGGCGATTCTTCCCGTCCTTAGCGTTCATAGCTATGTTCTGACGGTTGACATGGATTATTGATTTCATTTTATCTCTCTAATAGTAGTTGTTCAATTTCATTGTGTAAGGGCTTAAGTTTCTTACTGACCTCACGCAGAATAGCCCTTACGTCTGCTTGGTCGCCCCCTCCACGGAAGACTGTTTCAACTGCATCTGCTGGAAGCTCGGTGTACTCTGTAACTAAAGTGCCTCGACTGTTCAACAGTACTTTAAAGCCTATAAGTGTCGCTTCGTTTTTCATACTTCACATACATTCCCGACACAAGCTAGTGTCTGTGCTCCTTCCGTGTTATCGTCATGCTCTGCAATGTCCCAGTTAATTTCTTTAGGCATTGAGGCTACTAGTTCTTGGTGCTCCTCTTCTGTTATCTCTTCGTAAGGGGCTTGAACAAAAGCATGTTCAGTGTGAGGCATGAAAGCCACACCAGAAACCTTATCGAAGTTCTTAAACAACCAAGCTCCTATGTCTAGGAAATTATCATCGTTGTAGTAAACAGTAATGCTTGGCTTATGTTCACACCAATGCTCTTGGTACAGGCTCCATAACTCCAACTGCTCTATGCCTGTTTGTTCTGAGGCAATGACAGAGCCTTCAGGGGCTTTATCGGGGAATGAGAACACTAAGGCATTAGGGTTTCCATCAGCCTCCTCCCAAGGGACTCCAGCGTCCTTAAGTACTTGACACAAAGGATCAGTAGCATCTGCTCTTACCCTACGTCTATAGAACCTAGCGAACCTACCGTGAATACCAGACGCACTATCGACTAACTGACTCACTGTACCACTAGGCTTAACACAAGTGATAGCAGTTGATTGGTTAATGCCCAAAGCCTTAGCCCACTTCTTGTTTGTCTCTACGGCTATAGCCTTCAAGGCCTCTAGAACTTCAGGCAACGACCCCTCAAACCCCCTATGACTATCAACCTTACCAGCCATGAAGGGGTGGTCTTGTATCCCTGTCATGCTCACTCCAAGCAACGCTTCTTCTTCTGTGTTACGTTTCCATATAGGGCGCAAATATTTAAAGTCGGTTAGTGTAGATTGTAGTGTACCCATTATAGTAGCGTTAGCCACCTTAGTCTTCAAAGTCTCAAAGGTATCTGATGGACGTATCACCACCTCGCTAAGATTACAAAACTGATTAGGTCTTAAGATGATTTCACTACACGGGTTAGTACCAAACTCATGGTCAGGATCTCGTCGCCCGTTCTTAGCGGCTTGGTTTTGACTAGCAACACGGCTAAAGAAACCACGCTCACCCCTCTTAGATTCATAGAGGTTAACCCACTCAGTCATAAAGCTTTCTAAGTCGGGCTTCTGTGTATAGACTACACTGTTGTTGGCTAAATCACGATGTCCGTGCTCGGCTCTGTACTCACCATGCTTACACTTGGCAATCCTTGTGTCTGTTAGATTGGATAAGCTGATAAGGGCTGAACGCCTTACGCCACCTACCACTACAATGTCAGCCACCTTACAGCAGATGTCATGGGCTTCTAGTCCGTTTAACTTACGACCAGCCGCACCCTTAAAGGTCTCAACGGTGAAGCGGAACAAAGCCTCCAAAGGCTCAGGGCCGCTTGCTCGTCCTCCAAAGGTCTTTAAGGCTGAGCCTTTAGGCCTAACAAGGCTAGAGTCCCAGCTAGGTACTTGACCAGAGTACAATAGACTGATGAGTTCTTTGAAGGCTTTAGCCCACCCGATCTTAGAATCAGCTATGTGTATCACTGTGTCGGTGTCAAAGAACTCATCAGCTATCTCAGGTAACTTGTCTACATACTGACGTTCGACGCTAAAGCCCACGCCTGTCCCGTTCATAAGTATGTACATTAGCTCGTCAAAGGCTCTAGG
>Ga0206128_1000390_pt1 | contig 50883 bp, 57 predicted proteins | sample Helgoland_Spring_7_FD_148601 | JGI IMG/M metagenome (GOLD analysis project Ga0206128, IMG submission 148601) | Pelagic subsurface seawater microbial communities from Kabeltonne, Helgoland, North Sea - Helgoland_Spring_Bloom_20160426_1 | ecosystem: Environmental > Aquatic > Marine > Epipelagic ... | reverse complement strand
TGAGTTTATCCTCTGTATTTCTCGGTCTGCCTCATTATCAGGTATATCAGGTATATCTGATTGTTGTCTTCTTAAAGTTGCTGCAGAACCTAATTTTACACCTCCTTTCCTTCTATTTACAGATTTCTGACGACGCGGACGAGATTTTGTTGCAGATTTTCTCCTTAATTTACTTGATTTTTTCACCGATTTTTTAGATGTCGTCCTTCTAGTTAATATATTTTCTATATCCCCTGATATTTTATATCTATTATCCATAATAATATATAATATATAATATATAATATATAATATATAAAAAAATAATATAAAAAAAAAAATATTTATGTTTAAATTTATCTTTTTTTAGATAATCTCTTTCTAGATGATTTTCGTTTCTTATATGATTTCTTTCTAGATGGTCTCCGTTTTTTAGAGCGGCGTTTAGTTTTTCTACGGCGACCGCCACCGACAGGTGGTGCATCCGGTTCTGGTAGTGGTTCTACCGCGGCACCCAATATAGGGGCGGGAGTATTGGAAGGCGGTCCGGATGAAGGCGGTCCGGATGAAGGCGGTCCGGATGAAGGCGGTCCGGATGAAGGCGGATCCGTGGGAGTTCCCGGAGGTCCCAGTTTTGAAGGTGGTAGCGGAGGTCCTCCCTTGTTTGAAGGAGCAAAGGGTCCATCTATTTTTTTGAAAGGTGATTTATCATCTTTATCTATTTTGAAAGGTGATTTATCATCTTTATCTATTTTGAAAGGTGATTTATCATCTTTATCTATTTTGAAAGGTGATTTATCATCTTTATCTATTTTGAAAGGTGATTTATCATCTTTATCATCTTCATCTTCTTCATCTTCTTCATCTTCTTCTTTATCTTCATCATGGTCTTTGTTTTTTACGGTTTTAAGATGTCCGAATATTCCTTTATTATTCGTAATACCTGGTACACTAAAATCAGGTGAAGAAAATTTTTTAAATTCTGATGTTGCTTTTTTTGATACAATATCTTTGGGTAAATTTAGTACTTTCGTATCCTCCGTTCCAATAACTAAACACAATGTCTCCACTAATTTTTCAACTATTTTTGCTTTGTGTTGATCCATTTTTATATATATTATATTAGATTTTAATTATTTAATAATAGATAAGCAATATTCTTCAGTATATTTAATATTTTGTTTAATTTTAATATTCTTCCCATTATATTTCATATATGTCCCATATGGTCCCAACATAATTTGTATATCTTTATTAATTTTCATAGGATATTTCAAAATGATTTTACAATCTTCAATTGTTATTTCATCTAACTTTTTTTTATTAGATTTTAAATAATTAGTTACATTTGAAAATTTCTTATTATATAAGATATATGGTCCATATTGTCCTTCGCCTGTTTTAACTTCTTTACCTTTATATTCACCTAATATATTATTAGATTGTTTAACTTTGTTACCAATTTCTCTAATAACAATTGGTAAGAATGAATTATAAACTTTATTGATAATATTTGTCCAAACTAATTCTCCGTTTGAGATTTTGTCTAAATCTGATTCTACACCGGCAGTAAAATCTTTATGAATAATATCGTGAAATTTATCATCTAAATAATTTAATACTTTATTACCTAAATCTGTAACTACAATCTTATTTTTCATAGTTTTACCTTTAACTTTATTCACTTTTTCTGATATATTATCTTTTCTATCCAAATGAATAATATCTTCTGTATAATCTTCTGTTTTAATAGTTTTTGTTAAAGTATAATTTCTATTATATAATGTTGAAATAATCGAAGCATATGTAGAAGGACGTCCAATACCTGTATTTTCTAATAGTTTTACAATAGATGATTCATTATAGGGTTCTGGCGGCTGTGATATTTTATCAGTACATGAACATTCTAATAATTTATATTCATTTTTAAACTCAACAATTTTATCATTAATTTCTTCTTTGTCTTCTTCTCCTTCTTTAATGCGTTTGTATGCTAGAAATCCTTGAAATTTAGTTTCTTTTTGTTTTGTGCTAAAATATCCAATATCATTTGTATTAGAATTAGTTAATTTAATAGAATTGACTGTGAAAATTGCAGGTTTCATATGAGATTTAATAGTTCTATCATAAATGAGATTGAATAATTTAATATCTTCTCGGTCGAACTTATCTGGTTCTAATTCAGAAAGACTAGTAGGTCTTACACATTCGTGAGCCTCTTGTGATCCTTTTACTTTCTTAACTTGTGGAGCATTATAATATTCTTCTCCAAAATCATCAGTAATTTTACCATTTAATAAAGTTTGGAAATCTTCAGATACAATTGTTGAATCAGTTCTCATATATGTAATTTTACCATTTTCATAGAGTTTTTGGGCAATGTCCATAGTTTTTTTAACATTAAATCCAAATGATTTTTGTGCCGATTGTTGTAATGACGATGTAATAAATGGTTTATCAGGGTATTTCTTTTCTTCAGATGTTTTATTAGCAATAACTTTAAACAATCTATCATCTGAATATTTTTTAAATAAATCTTTTATATAATCTTCATCTGGTTCGTCTGTACAAGATTTTTTAAACGTGAATTCTGATTTTTCATTTAGATCTTTGAATTTACCTTGAATATCAAAAGTATATTCAGACTCGAATCCCTTAATATCTTTTTCTTTATCATATAAAAGTTTTAGCAGAGCACTTTGTACGCGTCCTGCAGATAGTCCTTTTTTAGTTTCAGTAGAAATATTTGCCCACAAACACGGTGATAATTTATAGCCTATTAACAAATCAATAACAGAACGCGCTTTCTGAGCATTTACTTCATTCATATTAAGTTTGCTAGGATTTTGTAATGCTTTTAATATTGCTGATTTTGTAATTTCTCTAAAGATAATCCTATTGTTATCATTGAAATTTACTTTAAGAATGTCACCACAATGCCATGCTATCGCTTCACCTTCTCTATCATCATCTGCTGCTAATATAACATTTCTATTTTTAGATTGAGATTTTAAGTTTTTAATGACTTCCTCTTTACCTTTAATAGTAATAAAAGGTGGTTGGAAATCATCATTAATTTCAATATCGGTGTTTGCCCATTTAGTATCTATTGATCTGAAATGACCAACAGATGATGTAACAATATAAGATTTGTCGAGAAATGATTGAATCTTTTTGCATTTTGCAGGAGATTCAACAATTAAAACACTCATTATTTATATTTAAAAAAATATATATTAAAATTCAAATTTATTTATATTTATTTTCTTTTTTTTTGATTTTGATTTATTATTCTTATTGGATTTAGATTTATTATTCTTATTGGATTTTGATTTATTATTCTTATTGGATTTGGATTTATTCTTTTTATTGGATTTGGATTTATTATTCTTATTGGATTTGGATTTATTCTTTTTATTGGATTTGGATTTATTATTTTCATTAGATTTTTTGTTATATTTTTTAGATCCGGTGCGGGCGAGATATTTCATAAGTTGGGTATTAATTTTTATTCTTTCTTTTTCTGGTAAATCTTTTTTAGATAATCTATCTCTATAAATACTTAAAATATTTTCACGTTGTTTTTCACCTGATTGTTTTATAAATCTATCAATTAATTCAAGTTGCTGTTCAGTATTACCCGATTTTATTAATTGACCTATTCCAGATAATAAATCATTATCGATATCTTTATTTTTAGAGATTGCTAATCTTTGTTCACTAGATAATAGTTTGCCTTGAACTGTTTTATACTCTAAATATAATTCCTTGACTTCATCATTTGAAATAGGTTTCTCACCATTATCATCGGGTATGTTTGGGTCAGCACCATTATCTATTAATAATTTGACCATATCCATATCTCCATATTCGGTTGCCCAATGTAATGGTGTTAATCCAAAAGAATTTTCTTTTAGGTTAGGGTTTGCGCCATTATTTAATAATAATTTAATAGAATCGTGTTTATCATTCTCACACGCATGATGTAATAAAGTATTATTATCTTCATCTTTAATATTTATATTAAAATCAGTTAATGATTCCTCAACTGATTCAGTATTATTATTAATTATAGCATCTTTTATTAAATTATATTTTTCCATATATTATATATATTATTATATATATTTATTTAGGGTATAGCATGCGTTGACCAAGATATCCCATGGGACTACCGCCCTTACTATTTTGCTTAGATTTTCGGGGGATTCCACATCCGGTACCACCTCTTAAACTTTTCCTCGACATTCTTTTAGAATTACGTTTCATAGTTCTCAATCGTTTACTTAATTTTTTTTTAGACACTTTTTTGGATCTTTGTGATATTTTTCTTGGCATTATATATTGTAATATATAAAAATAATTTAATATAAATTACAAATGGATAAACAAATAGATAGATTAGGAGAATTATTTATTGAATATGATGATATATTAAATGATTATAATATGAAAAAAATATGTGAAGTATTTTTTGAAAAAAACTCAAAAACATTTGAGCTTGTGGAAATTTTAATAAAAAAACATGAAAAAAATTTATCAAATGAATTATTAAATTATTTTATATTGAATATATTCATAATTTATGATAAAAATACACAAATTAAAAATACTGACAAATGTTTAAATGCATTAGAAAAAGTAATAGATGATTATTGTGATAGTATAAATAATAATAATATGAAAATATTTATAAATTTAGTTATGGACCTTCATAAAAAATAATTATTTCTTTTAGATTTCTTTTTAGTTTTTTTCTTTTGATTTTTTATTTTTTTCTTAGAACCTCTTTGCTTTTTTATAGGTTTTATATTCAATGATTTCCTTAACCAATTTGGATCTTTTGAACCTGGACCATTATAGTTCTTTTTAGAGTTATATTTTTCCTTTATATTAAATGTTTCAATCATGCCTGACGATTTGGTTGGTTTTTTTCTTTTTGTTTTCTTTTTTTTTTTAGGTTTGGACCCGGATCTGGTAGATTTGCTAATATTATTACTTATAAAATCTTTGATACTGGATGGTGTTCTATCTTCTGCATGGTCTGCAACATGTTTACCATCCGAAAATAAAGATATAGTTGGATATCCTTTAGCATTTAAATTTACATTTGATAAGTATTCATCATGAACTTTTACAATATGTAATTTATTGAATTGAGGATCTTGAATTAATTCTTTTTCTAATGTATCAATTGTTGGTTCTAATCTTTGACAATGACCGCACCACGGGGCCACCATAAATACAATAGAGGGTTTTGATTGAATACATTCATTAATCATATTAACATTATTTAATTCTTCATTTTTGGTCAAATGTAAAATTCTTTCTAGATCCATTATATAATATAATTAATATTATATTTTTTTCTAATATATATTATAAAATGGCCAAAAGAAGTTTTAAGAAAAAATCCAGTAAAAAAATGAAACCATCAACTTATAAAAGATGGGTCTGGCAAGGTAAAATTAGTAAAACTCCATCAGGTTTAACTAAAAAAGATTTAGTTAAAAATAAACACGGTAAAATTGTATCAAGAAAGAAACATAGTTTGGGTAAGAAATTATCTAGAGGCACTCTTAAATAATTTAATAAGTTGTGCTAGAATTATTTATATAAAGCTCTACCTTCTTTTCTTTGTATAATAATATATCTTCAATATTTTTAATATATGTTTTTTTTAGATCTTCATCTTTTGTATCGTTTATATAATGGAGGTTTTTATATATTATATAAATTTCGTCTTTTTCCCAAATATTTTTTAAATTTTCAATAAGTGGTGATTCTTCTTTTTCATTATTTTTGAATTTATTTATATCATTATTATCTAATAAATCTTGAATCATGGTAATATAATGAGTTATTGAATGATATATAATTGTATTTGGATCATAAACATTTTTCAAACAATTTAATCCTATAATTAATTTTTCAAAAAAATATTTATTCATTTTTGAATCAATTGTATTATACCATTCGTATGCTTTTAATATTGGTGCATAAAGATTATGAATATCATCTCTATTGTCACCATAAATACTTCTTAATATTCCTTGATATAAAGATGGATCACTATATTGAATAGAATTATTTTGAACTGAAATTTTAGTTCCTTCTTTTTTATAATTTAATAAAATAATTCTTAAAATACAATTGAAGGGTTCTAATATTAAATTGCGATTCATATTAATATTATAATTAAATGATAATATACTTAATACATTAACTTTGGGAATTAAATATTCCATTTAATTTATAAAATATAATTTAAAAATATATAAATAATAAGTTTATGAAAAAGTTTAATTTATCCTCACTTGAAAATAAATTAAATGATATTGTAAAACTACAAAAAAATATTGATAAACAAGAAAATAATATTATAAAATCAGGATATAAAAAATGTAATAATAAAGCAATTGAAACTATGTTGTATGTATTATGGTGGTGCTTTGAAGAAGATTATAAAATAGAATCTGAATATTATTATGAATGTATTAATAATTTGTCAGATGTATATTTATTAGGGTCTGATTGGTATATTGGTCCAGAATATACCAGAGAATATTATTTTAATACTTTAGATTTAGATATTCAATATAAGTTCTATGGTTATATAACCTTTTTATCCAGTATATATTACAAATAAATACGATGTTTATCACAGGTTTCTTTGATAGAGTTTTTGAATCTAGTTACCATAGGATCATATGTTTCATATGTATCATATTTTGAAATACATTCTCTAACTTTTTCACATATTTCACAATGACAATCATTCATTTTAATCTTTCGAGGGGCGGTGGGTGGTACATATATAGGGTCATCCATTTCTTCGACTTCCATATCATCTTCATCATATTCTTCATCAGAAGTAGATTCATTCATAAATTTACCTGCTTTTTCTAATGATTCTTCCATATCATCATCTGTCATAGGGACCATCAATCTATATATTAATCCAGATATAATATGATCACCTGTAATTTCATCTTCATCTTTAGAATGATTACAAATTATATCAGATATTTTTACAGCTGAATTCATTTGTGCCAAATATACCTTGATGACATTATTGACTGCTTCATCTTGTTTTTGTTCAGTAATGTCCATAGTTGTTATAAATATAAATATATTTAATTATCAAATTTAATACTTATTAATTTAAATATATACGCGAGGGACGACCCTAATACAACCCCCACGAATAATTGTGATAAAGAATGTTCATGTATAACATATTTCATGGATAAAGATATTATACCTATAATTATCATAATTGTTTTTGTTTTAGTGCTGAACTTATTAGTGAATATTAAGAAAAATACAATAAAACTTATTATAGTTGCTCTACTAGAAGGCATCCCATATGTTTTTGATTTTATAGGTCTTGATTGTTTAATAATTCTTTTAAATATCTTTGATATTAATTGTGCAAATAATATTCCAGATAAAAATAATACTGCTCTATGTTCTTTCATTTATTATATATATATTATATAATATATATTATAATGAAAATTGAATATACATTAGTCCGTAATTCAAAGGGCAAATGGGATATGAAATTCGATAAAAGACTAAAAATAAGAGACGACTCTAATGATATCCCCATAGGTTTAAAAGAACATGATACAATTACCCATATAAATGAAAAACCTGTTCATAATAGTGATGATGTGATGAAAATCATAAGAAAACTTAATACATCTGGTGCTGATAGTTTTAGAATGAGATTAACTAGGAAACAACAATTGTCAGGCGAGTTTGGTCGTCGTTATCCCGTGCCCACTCAAAAGAACCATAAGATATACACCTTGAAAGAAATGTCCGAAAGTAATCTATCCAGAAAAAGTAATTCGAGATCGAAGTCAAAAACAAAATCACAATCTGCTAATATCATATTTGAAAACATCGACGGTCCTATCTCTGCACGCCTCAAAGAAAATTATTTTGGCAAAAAGTCTAAAAAGAAACGCCCTAAACTAGAAAGTAAAAAATATAAGAACAAAAGTAATACTAAAAATAAAAACAAAAAAATAAAAATAAAAGTAATACTAAAAAGAAAATAAAAAAAACTCGACAATACTAAAAGTTATTTTAGTTTATTGATTATTTATTTTTATTTTTAACTGTTTCCTCTACATATTTAGCATATTTTAGTAAAAATTCTTTATTTACTTTTTTCTTAATATGTTTTGTGATTTCTTTGCTAGTTAAATCAGGATTTAATACTCTGTAGTGTAAATACATAGTTGACCATGTGACACATAAACCACTATAAGCATCAATTTTTGCTTGGAATCCATATGAGGGTAGAAAATCTTGTGGAGAGATATATTTATATTCAGGGAAGAATTTATGAAAATATTTTTTCAATAATTTATCTGAAATATTATATGCCCCTTCTAAACTATCCATTGTGGTTTGTTCTGAGCGTTTGCCGTGAGGTTCAAATAATTCTACAGTTTTCTTTTTAGTATCTAATATTAACATATTAGCGTGGGTGCCTGGTTTATTTTCAACAATTAATTGAACAGACACAGCAATAATTCTTTTTCTACATTTTTTAATCATTTTATTGAACAAATCTATAGATACTTCTGGATCGACTGGTTTTACATTTTTCATCATTAATTCGCTGGTATCCAAATCCTCTTTACTTAAAACTACTTTTAAAAAAGATCTCATCCATTTTTTACCAACATCTGGGATACATAAAACAGATTTAATATCTTTTTCTTTTTTCATTAAAATATCGAAGAAATTAAATATATTATCATATTTTTGATAATGATAGTGGATTTCACCTAAAGTTTCCATGGATCCTTGAGAACTCTTTTTAGAAATTGGGACATCTTTTATTTTCATTTTATATATATAAATATTTTATTTTCTTTTTTTTTTTCTAAGGTTAATGTATAAAGGGTATGGTGAAAATTCAAGATCCATGTGAAAAATATATGAGCGTTTGGAACTTTATGGTGCCACCGTCTGGGGTCCTGGCGCTGACTGACGAATATCGCGAAAAAGAAAGTTGGTTTCTTGCAAATTGTATTGTAGATAAATTAGGGTGTTGCGAGGACCCTGGGGATACTCCTTTAGACATCTTGGACGCGGGGGCGGTTGCTGCGAAATCCAACATAAAGAATGCCAGTTTAACTGATCCTTTTCAATTTTGTGGTGGGTTTAATAAACCTTTCCCCGAGGGCAGTGATTTGTCTCAAGTCGAAAGATCAAAGGGAAGTACCCTAAGAGCAGGAGCACCTGTCCCTTCAAGTTTTGAGTTTGAAACTAGCAGGGATGGGGGTCCCTGGCGACCAGGTGCGAAAGGAAACCTTCGCAGAGTTATTGAAGGGACGTTGAACACGGCTAGCAGTGTGGATGCCGCCGACAAAATCATGCCAAAATTAAATAAAGAGGAAGCGAAATCTCATACAGGTGGTATTACAGATTTTCAATGTTGCGGTCCTGCAGGTGCAGGTGCAGGTGCACCCGTAGGGACAGGGTCAATAACAGATAGTTGGGCATTACCAATGAAACCAGGTGATAATTATAATTGCCCATCACCCAATGAAATGGCTGATAAGCACCATCCTCATATATGTTATATTTGTGGATTACCCATGAGTAGTATATCCACGTCGGACGTTGGCGAAGAAGGTGGTATGGAAAATTCATGTGAACACGTATTACCTGTTGCATCATTAACTCAAATCTGTCACTTATCAAATCTTAAACAAGGTTATATAGATTCCATATTTCCTGAAGGCAATGATAACGTACCCGTAAGAGCCAAGAAAAATTACAATCGTTGGAGATCTCTTTGTTATAATGGTATAAATACACCTTATCCAGGTGGTAAAATACGCGCTATGTCGGCAGCATATGAAGAATTAGATCCTGGTATATGGGGATTAGATAAAGATTGTGGAATTATAAATGGAAACGAAGATGGAACCAAGAGTTACAGCACTGGTGGAATACCTTGTAGTGATAATGGCCCGCACACTGCATATTCTGAAACAGAAGGTGGTGGACCCATGGGTTGCGTATATAAATGGGCTCATTCAACATGTAACGAGGTGAAAAACAATTACCCTTTTTTAAATATAGTATATGAAGATACAGGTCCCAGAGTACATTCTATTAATTATACTAATATCACAAAAACTTTATCTGAACTAATTTATGGTGGGCTGAGCAACAGGGGGGGGAAGTCGGGAAAAGGATGTGATTACGACGAGTCCAACGTATTCAATCCGTCTTGTCCTATTTTAACAGGTCAAGAGAAAGGCCGGGGCCACGGGAACGCTACTGAAAATGTGTATGATTATGTTTTGGCAATTTTCAAGGATGATCCCAGCGCGCACGCATTCCCTCCAGGATTCGTTTTCGATTGCGAAAAGCTGGATTCGGGAAGGGAGAAAAAAAAACGTTTCGAAAATACGATGGAAAATACCCCAGAATTGTTAAGAGACGCCGCTTTGTACGCAAAGTTTTTAGCACAGGCTAATATAGACGATGACGGGGTAGCGGTTCAGGAGTACGGTGCCAGCACTCCGGAAGATGCCGACCGTATCATTGTTGGCGGTGTTCCCTTCGGGTTCGGGGCGGCGAGATATACTAGGTTGGGGCTTATGGTCGCTGCTGGGGCAATTGATGGTGATTCAGAGTTACTGAAAGCTTATTTATGCGCGGTAAATGGTATAGACGGGACTGATTCGACTGATATTAAATTAAAGTTACATTATACCAGATATATATCTGACAGAGATACCGGCGCCAAACTACGCAAACCCACCGAGGACGCAAAATTACTTATGTCAGGGTGTGTATCGGACTTTTTTATGGAGCATGGAGATGGTCCCGCACATAACCCGGCCAAATGGTCCGATAATGTTAGATTTAGATGGGAAAATGTATTCGCCGTAAGCACGGAGACCCACAACAGGGATCCGTGTGAAGTAATAAGTAACTATGTATCGAACAGTACAATAGCTGGACGCTACCAGCGGCTCCTTACGGCCACCGACCGCAGCGAGGGTCCAATACGCGAGAGATATCTGGCACACACACGCATGTCGCCCGGGGATTGGAATAAAGCTGTACATGATGCACGTGATGTCATGGATGAACATAGTCAATCGGTCGGCATTGGTTCAATGCCGACCGGTAATGACGGGGGGGCCGCCCTCTCTTATAAAGAAAGGGACCAGGGGGGCAAAGGTTTTCAGGACATGAAATGTTGGGCTTGGTTAGATTTTTATAAAAAACATGTTTTAGAAGGCAGACAATGTCCATCTAGTTTGTGGCAATCGAGTATTAAAACGTCCGCCGCCGCGGTGTATGATTCGAATGATTTTCATACCAACGCCTCCGGGATAAATTTTACATGTTGCGAAAGGTGGAGGGACGCGTACAATGCAATAAAAGAAGTTAGAGATTTCGACGAGCCAAACAAACAAAAAGCAGAATTATGGATTGCAAATAGATTACAATATATTGTTCATTATATAATATTACCAATAGCTAATAAACTTATGGCTTTTTCGAATTTAGAAGAGCTTTATCAAAAGGGCGAAACTCTGTATATGGATCAGTTGAGTAGATGTTGTGCCTATCTGCCCATTACGGGGTGGAATAGGGAAATCAAAATTCGGATTGAACAGCCAGGAGAAATTCGAAATTTTATACCACATATACCAGGTGAAAATTTATTAAAAATGGGTAATGGAATATCACATCAACTAATGGCTTTTATATTTTTAAAAGCACCTTTTATTACAATGAATACAACAATTGCACCAAAATGGTTAATTAAATATAGTTTATTCGCCAGTATTTCCACAATGGCACGCAGTTTAATAAGCGCGGTTGGGGTGAATGTTTTTAGGGGGGGGGTTCCGCTAGTGGCCGACGAATCGGCCGACGAATCGGCCGAAGAATCAGGGGGGGGTCAATGGGGAGGCCTGGACCCCGGCACTAAGAGAGAGCGCGCACAAACCCGGTCAGATCTGAGACCTGGCCCTCGCCGTGCCCCAGCGTTACGCACTGGGGTCCAGACGGCACGGCGAGGGCCAGGCTCTCTCTTAGGGACTGACCTTAAGAGAGAGCGCGGGGAGGGAGAGAGGGATGACACTTCAGAGACGGGGGTCGCTGTAGGCCCGCCGCGGCGCCGCCGCGCGGCCGAGAGTTCTGTAGATAGCATGCAGACCGATCTTGTTCCACAAAGAGATATATTCGCTAAGATATTACATACGTATGAGCAGGGAGGACTTAATATAAATGTGCGTTTGGATGAGGCACTTCGTATTATTACTTTCCCTGAGGGATTCCCCTCCCTGGAGGAAGTTGCGACTTCGCAACTTCTGCTGGAAAGTGACGCACAGAGCAGCATATATCAATTAATAGTAAGGTTAATGGATGAACTGCAAAAATGTTCTACTGATAGCCGCGCGGAACAACATGTAATCCAACGGATACAAAAGGACTTGCAATACATTAGTGAATATAATCTATTATTGTTAAATGTTATTGATAGTCATTCAACAGAATCTAATAAAGAGTGGTTAGCCGCAGCATCGGCAAAGGATAAATCACATCTGGATCTGGATCCGGCGGGGCTGGATTTTATGGGTTTTTATGATAATATAAATATACATAAGTACGAGGGTGAGGGTGGCGTCACCCCCGTTCTTTTAATTTGGAATTATTATAATAATTTGACTCACCGTTCTTCTGATAAAATAGGTGAAATAGGTAATACTTTAACAGAATTTCAATTAAGATCTTTATTTAGTGGAGGATTAGATAGTTTTTTTCAACAGGGCGACGGTCTGCTTGCATCGCACACGGATGGGTCGGAGGAGGAGGGAAGGGTTGCCTTGCAAACGGCGCATGCTGGGTATTGGGATTCAGCAAGAGAGTTACGTCAGCCAGTACTGGTACAGAGAGTCCTAGAAAGATTAATTGATTTTTGGTCAAAAAATATAGTGGATCTCTTAATACAAAATAAAACTACTCCTTGGACAATTCATATGGAGGGATTTTTGAGAGACTCTGGGGTATTGGACAAAGTTATGGGCGAAGAAGAAGAAGGGCGCCAGGCGCGGATACTGAGACAATTCTTTCAGGCGCACTTGCTCGGCGACATTCATGCCGCCAGACCCGACAACCCTTGGACGGGCCTCCCCAATCTGATTCATGATATGATCAACAATATCACGGCCCTATATTTTCAATATAATGAGGAAACAGATGATGTCTCCTACACGTATCAGGGCATGGGTATGGGATTAAATGTATTTTTTGATGTAAATGATTTAATAGGAATAAGTTCCTCTCAGGATCCAACGGGAGATATAATATCTAAATTTAGGACTCGTATCTCAGGTATGGAAGGTGTTTTGGAAGAACTGCTTCAAATCCTTCCCCCTATCTCATCCGATCGAGAAAACTTGAAAGAACTCTTTGACCATATCGATGCCGGGGGAGCCGGGGGGGGAGACGGGTCCATATCCAAGAAGGAACTAGTAAGATATTTTCACGATAACTATTCGATTACGGAGCATCATTGGCAAAATGTGGTCAGTAAGGACGATGCGCTAGCGGACCTATTTGCTGAATTGCGTACAAAGAAGGTACCCGCCGCACGATTACTGATAATTGGGGAAATCGTTGGCAGAGTTCATGGGACAATAGATAAGGACGGCGATGGTGACATAACTTTACTTGAATTTTTGACCGCGATGGATCCACCAACCGATCACAGACAAAAAATTCTGGACGACATAAGTAGTCAGGCGGGTTTTTTCCGTTCTCAAATGTTGTTGAAATTTCCAACGGAGGTGGGGATGATAGAAGAAGTTATAGAGTTATTCGATGAGGAGGCGCTGCAAAATATTTTTGATGGTAGTTTATTTAAATCAATCACCGTCGAGTATGGGGGAGTGGTGGAGATGGTGGATAGCGGTGCGGTGGATAGCGGTGCGGTGGATAGCGGTGCGGTGGATAGCGGTGCGGTGGCGCACCCGGTGGAGGATGCGGCCGCCGCCGATGCGATCGTCGATGTGACTGGGTGGGAAGGGATCGACGATATGACTGCCGGGGGACGGGTCCAATGTCAACCATGCTCAACAAATAAAGTTTATAAACCACCCAAATCCTCTAGAAAGAAATCCATAAAAAAGAAAAAAACAAAGAAGAAATACATTAAAAAATCACCTAAATATTCCACAAAGAAATCATTTAAAAAAGGATCCAGAAAGAAAACTTTAAGGAAGAAAACTTTAAGGAAGAAAACTTTAAGAAAGAAATCTAAAAGAAAATCAAAGAAATAAATTTGATATAAATTAATTAATATTTTATTATAAACTACATGAATAATTCATTAGAAGAACTAATTTATCAATTCAGTAATAATCCTGATGTTGATATATTAAAGAAAATATATAAGATAAATGTAGAAAGAAATAATTCATTTAATGATTTTCATGAAGGACTACAAAATATATCATTATTACATATTAGGCAGTCATATAATACTATGAAATATTTATTAGATAGAGGTGGTAATCCAAATTTAGTAAATAATTCTGGAGTAAGACCAATACATTTTCAGAAAGAATTTAAAACAATTCAATTATTAGTTGATAGGATGGCAATACCTAATCCAAAAGATATATATGGTTTCAGTCCATTATATTGGCAGAAAGATCCCGAATCGGTCAAATATTTATTAAGATACAATCCTATTGAGAATAATTTTGTATATAATCATGAATATTGGGGAGTTGGTCATTATTATAATAAGATGTTAATAGAAGGTGGATATGATCCTTATTCTGAAAAGAATATATCAATCACACCTGTATTTCTCCAAAAAGATTTAAAATCATTAGATATATTATTAGATTATTGTTATGTGAATGGGATAAATAATATGGATATAGTAGGCGAAACATTATTATTTAAACCGTGTATAAATAAAGATATAATAGAATTATTCGACGAGAATAATCAAGATTTAGATCATGTAAATATATTAGGGAATACAGCATTACATGTTCAGCATGAACCTGTAAATATATTGAAATTATTAACGTGCGGAGCAAACCCTAAGATAGAAAATTATATGGGGGTGACACCATATGAATACCATATGAATAGAGAAAATCGTGTTAATTGTTTATTGATAAATAAATTTGTATCAGTAAAATGTATTCAGAGATGTTGGCGTAAATTTTGGTTTACTAAAACATATATTACACCTAAATATTATAAAAAAAAGATAGAGTTCATGGAGAATTTTAAGTTATTACCTCCGTCAATATGTGGAAAATTCCCAGGAGGTATTGGATATCAAACGGCATTTGAAGATTATAAATTGTTATGCACATAATATATTTTAAAGTTATAATAAATTTAAAAAAAAGTTATTATTTTTTTGTGTTTTATTATTTTTTTACTTTTCTTTTTTTTTATTTTTATTTTTTATTTATTTTTTTTATTTTTATGTTTTTAATATTTATTTGGTTTTATTCTTTTCATGGATATCTTCGCCATTTCCTGTGTAATCGATTGTTCCATCGTCATCAAGATATCCGATATGTTCAGCAGATGTCTTGTCAATTAGTAGGGAATCTGATTCATTCCAGAAATATTCGACACCATCAATTACTTTTGAAGGCCAATCATCATCATCATCTTCAACATCAGATTCAGATGTTGTAGATGATATGAAGGCGAAATTATCTAGGGTTTCTTCTTCGTCTTCTTTTTTGTCAATTGTCTGTTCTTCTTCAGATACTTCTTCTTCTTTTTTGTCAATTGTCTGTTCTTCTTCTTCTTCGGATACTACCTCCTTGATAGGAACCTTCTTCTTGACAGGTGTCTTCTTCTTGGCAGGTACCTTCTTTACAGGAGTCTTCTTCTTGGCAGGTGATTTCTTCTCTGAAGGTGTCTTCTTCTTTTTTGGTTCAATATTAGTTACGCGCTCGTCAAGAATATGAAGAAATCCCATCTGAAAGTCATACCGAAGATGTTTATTCTGTGCCGTTTCAAGAAACTCCTCAAGATTAGTAGCATTTTTATACCCTTCATAGAAGTCATATGCTGCTGATTTTAGTTTCTTAGGATTTTCCTGTTGACACTCAATGAGAGTATCAGGATTTTCCTTGAGGAACTTCAGGGGATCGAATTTCTTAGAAGAATCTGTGGGAGGGGTCTTCTTTTTGGGTTTCGATACTTTCTTGGGAGGAGTATCTGAAATTTCTTCGATTTTTGAAGGAATAACTGGAGTATCTTCGGTATCTGATGCATCATCAATATGGAGAAACCGCTTGACTTTCTCATCACCCATCCATGTATCAACAAGTTCTTGATGTTCAGTCTCGTCCATATCTGAAATGAATGTAGTAAGATGCTTGAGAAATTCAGCAGAAGTCATACTTATGAAGTGTTTTGATTGAAGTTTTAAGTGTTTTAAGTGTTTTGTTTCGTATGTTTGTTCTTTAAACAGTACGTTGATTGAAATGTGAATAAAGTTAAATGATAATTTCAAATTTATTCAATGAATGCACAAGGTGGTAATTTGGCAGGTATAAATATTTCATTCTTTTTCTTTTTCTTTTTATTGTTAATTTGTGCTTTTAGTTCATTTAATTTATCAGGATTACTTTTATATTCAATATAGTCATTATAAAATTTAATGATGTGTTCAATATGATCATTCCACCATAATTTATCTCTATGAACTAATGATAATTCATATCTTGTAATTTTCCACCATTTTGTTTCAACAATATTATATCCTTTTTTAATATATTCATCGATCCACTCTAGATATTGTTCATGAGTTTGATATAATTTAGGATATAAATAGCTCAAATTATGAGAAGCGTCTCCTTCTTTTACATAGCTGATAGTGACACCTTTGGGTAAATTTTCTTTAGTTTTACCGTTAATAATATTATCATATTCTTCATTAATAGATTTGTATGGTTCAGAACTATCAAATATGTCATTTTTATAATCTAATAATGTATCATATTCTTCAAGTTTAACTTGTAAGAAATCACATTCATCAAGATCACAAACCTCTAGTTGTCCTTGCATTTGCATCATGTAATGTGGTGGGACACTTTTAGTGAATTTTCTTTTGGGAGGGCATTTAATTTCTAACATTCTCGAGCAGAATTCCATAGGCCCAGTATCGTCACAAATTCCATCAGGCGAGGCACCGAAAATAGGGAAAGTGGGATGTGGAATCATACCAAATTCTTTAATAACTGTTCCAGTGATTGATTGATAAAATAATGTGGCAATTTCTTCATATTTTACACCCCATTCTGTAATAGGATTACTTTCATATGGTTCTGGGATAATTTTACTATATATTAATTCATCTCTAGATCTAAAATGGCATTTATCCATAGCAGCAGCAAATGAACTGGCAGTTAAAATATTTTGTCTTAATAGGTGCCATTCTGGAGACCTTTGTTCAGGTAATTTTAATTTCAATAATTCATTTAATTTATATTGTCTTTCATAAAATATTTTATATTTTTCTGATAATTCATCAACAACAGTTTCTATAAAATATCTTTGTGATTTTAATTGGAAATCGTTTTGATTGATAGAAATAATGTTAAATATATTTAATAATTCATCTATGATATTATTTTTGAATGAATTGAGTTCTAAATGAATGTCCGGGTAATTATTATTAATGTATTCAATAATATCTTGCTTTGAAATCATCATTGTCGTCATAAATTAGTTTGTGTATAATAATCAAATTTACAAATATTTATATTATAGTATATATGTTCTTAAATATAATATTGATTGTATTATTAGTACTATTTATATTATATTTTTTTTTATTTAAACGGGATGAAGTGTATTATATTGAGAATTTTTTAGGTGATGATGAATATAATTATATAAAAAATTATACAAGAAGTGTAAAAAATTTAAAATCTGAGAATTTCAGATTAGTTTCACCTATATCGGATAAAAATATAAGTGATATATTTTATTCGGAAACAAATATAAATAAGATGAAAAAACTAATAAATAATGATATAAAGAAATCTAATTTTCCAATAGAGTTCAGAGTATATCCGGAGGGATCTTCTGGTATGAAATGTCATAAAGATACTCAATTATATCAAGAACCACAATATGAAATGGTATATACAATAGAGAATGAATCAGATAGTTATACTAATTGGTATTCATATTTGGGATGGAATAATAAATTATATACAAAACCTAATTCATTAATAATAGTTAAAGCACAAGAAAATACACATTGTGTTTCTCCTGTTAAGAAAGGATATAGAACAATTCTTAAATTAATATATACTCAAACAGATAAATACAATGATAATTATAAGAATGAAATGAATAGATTTAATAAATTTGAAATTTGAAATTTGAAAAGTTTAATAGTATAAAGTTGAGTAATAGTATAAAGTTGAATAATAGTATAAAGTTGAATAATAATAAAATGAACCAGGCATCTTTCTCTGATAAGTTAGTTGGGAAAGTAATGGAAAATGAAAAGGTTCTATATGAATGTGATAAGTGTTCAAAATGTACACCGAAATATTTTATAAATTTAAATATTGAAGATGAAAACAAATATATATGTTCATATTTGTGTAGTAAAAATATGCACGAAACATATGGGAAGAATTATTGGGATAATTTAGTAAACGTAGATGATTTTAATAAATATCCTCAACCGATTACTGATAATAAAAAGGTGGAGAAGTTCAAAATTGAAATTTCACCGTGGGATATAGAAAGATTAGAATATCATAATGAAATGTTAGAAGAAGATAAGCGTGTGGAGGCATTAGAAAATTGTTCGGATAGTTCATATAGTGATTATGAGTCAGATTAAAAAAAATATTTAATATTATATATATGGTTTTTAATATGTTGCCAGTATTTTTTTTATTGATAATAGTTATATCATTTTTGTTAGTATTTGCTCCTATGGTTGATCATGTATTTTACCTTGATCATAAAATAGAAGAATCAACCGATTTAGAAATATTTATTATAATATTAGTCCATATAATATTAGTAGGAGTATTAATATATTTATTTCATTTTTACATAGTGAGAAAATATATAAAATTTTTTAAATTAAATGAAACATATATAAAAATAATAGATTTAATATTAGGTTTGACATTGGTAGGTTTACAGAGAAATTTAGTATATAAATTGAGATATCTGTCAAATAGACATCCAATTAGGGCAGAATTAATTATATAAGTTAATTAATTAAATAAAAAATGTAATAATATAAATATGGAGTATATATCAGGGTTAGAAAATTTAAATAAATGTTTAAATTGTGAACAATATGTATTATTATTTTTTACAGCTGGTTGGTGCGGACCGTGTAAAAGAATATATCCTGAATTAGAGGAATTATATGAAAAATTAAATAAAGATTTAGTTAAAATATATAAATTAGATGTAGATGAAGAGGACAATGCAGAGATTCTAAAAATATTTAAAATAAAGTCAATGCCTTCATTTTGTTTAATGAAAGATAAAAACTGTATAAATACTTTTAATGGTTCTGATATAGAAGGTATAAAAAAAATGTTAAATATCCAATAATAATATATATATTAAAGATAATTTAATAATAAATATATATAAGGAGATGACAACATTTGACGATTTTGATTTAAAAGAAAAATTATTAAGAGGTATATACTCATATGGGTTTGAGAATCCATCTGATATTCAATGTAAAGCGTTGCCGATATTAAATTCTAAGAAAGATTTATATGCTCAAGCTCAGTCTGGTACGGGTAAAACGGGGGCGTTTACGATTGGTTCCCTAAATTTATTAGATGAAGATTTAAAAAAAACACAAATATTGATTTTGAATCCAACATATGAGTTAGTGAATCAAAATTATGATGTAATGGAAGCGCTCAGTCAATATATGGATGTAAATATTATGAAGGTTGTAGGGAAAACAAGTTTAGATGAATGTAAGAGAAATTTAGAGAAAGAACCTGAAATCATTATAGGGACTCCTGGCAGAGTAGCAGACATGATAAATAGGAGATATTTATATACACAAAATATAAAATTATTGGTAATTGATGAAGCAGATGAAATGTTATCAGATGGATTTAGAGATACAATTTATAATATAATTAAGTATATTTCTAAAGATTGTCAAATATGTTTATTTAGTGCTACAAAGACGGAAGAGACACTTGACTTGAGTAATAAATTTCTAAATAATCCTGAATCTATTATAGTTGAGAATAAAAATGTAAGTTTAGAAGGTATTAAACAATTTAAAGTACTTATCAATGAAGAATGGAAATATGATACATTATTAGATTTATATAATTTATTAAATATAGCACAATGTATTATTTATGTAAATTATAAAGATAAATTAATGAATATTTATACAGAATTAATTAAAAATAATTATCCAGTAGATTATATTCATGGAGAAATTACTAAAGAAGAACGTGAGTGTAAAATATTAGATTTTAAAAATGGTAAAACTCGATTATTATTGTCAACAGATTTACTAGCGAGAGGTATTGATGTCCAACAGTTAAATTTAGTAATTAATTTTGATTTGCCTAGGTCAAAGGAAACATATATTCATAGAATAGGTAGATCAGGGAGATATGGTAGAAAGGGTGTTGCAATAAATTTAGTAGGACCTCGTGATCAAGGTAAATTATCTGAAATAGAGGAACATTATAAAGTAAATATTGAGGATTTACCACAAAACGTAGGGGATATATTTAATGTTTGAAATATTAGAATATTAAATATTTAAAAGTATGCGTATTAAATATAATAATATTTTTAATTACAATATATATGGAGAAACTAGATATTAATTTAGATGATGATTTTAAAAACATAAATACTAATATAAGTAGTAATACTGATTCTATAGGTATTGATTTATTGATTGGTGGGAATAGTTCTCCTAAATCAAATATGTCTGATGATGTAAAATCTGTAAAAACAGATATATCAGATAGTCATTCATTTTTTAAAGATGAACAAGCAGATGATAAAAGGGTACCCAGTCCAATGAATGACCCTATAATGAATAATATAGTTCCAGATGAATATAAACCTGTCCATGTATTATCTCAAACGGAAATAAAAAATGAGAAGATAGATTTATTATATAAATTTAGTAAATTACAGAATCAAGGGACTAGAACATCGACAAATTATAATATGAATTCTAATTTAGATGAAATGAGAAATGAATATATTAAATTAAAAAAACAAAGAGATACATCAAATTCAGTAAAATTTCAAAGAAAAATATTGATGGCAGCGGTGTCCGGGGCAGAGTTTCTAAATAGTAAGTTTGATCCATTTGATGTTAAATTAGATGGATGGTCCGAGTCAGTAAATGAAAGTGTAGAGGATTTTGATGAAGTATTTGAACAATTATATGAAAAATACGGGGGAGGTGGTGAAGTTGCACCAGAACTTAAATTAGTTATGATGTTAGGGGGATCGGCATTTATGTTTCATTTGTCAAATACAATGTTTAAATCATCTATACCTAATATGAATGATATAATGAAGACGAATCCCGATTTAATGAAACAATTTGCCAAGGCAGCTGTTGGTTCTATGGCACAACCAGGCATGGGTCAACAACAACAACAACAATCATCTATGCCTAATATGATGAACCAAGAACAACCGTCACAATCAAATCAAAGACCAGATATGGATGGACCTGTAGGAGATATAGATGAAGTAATAAGGAATTTAAATTTACAACCCAATTCAATGCCTGATTTAGATAATTTATCTATAATGAGTGGTGATAGTGATAGGAATTCCACTAAAGGTATAACTTTAAATTTATAGAATAAATTACATATTTAGTTTAATATCTTCTAACATTTGAGTTGCTGCATCTAATTTTTCTTTTATATTGTTTTCAGTATTTGAATTTTTTACATTTGATTTAAAATCATTTAAAAATGACATAAAAAATATATACATAACTATTAAAATTAATGATAAATTAATATCTTTTGTAGCGATGAAAAATAAACAAAATATGAATAAATGTTTTAAATAAAATTGATTATTAATATGTGGTTGTATGTCTTGAAATAACATTCTGCCCCCAAACATATTAAGTAAAAACGTCCCACTTAAGAATAAATAATTATTTGTTAAATAATCAAATAAATACATATATATATATATATTTTATAAATAAAAAAATATATATATATATATTAAATGGTTGCTTTACTTTCTCAATGTTTTGATCAAGGTTCTAATAGTTCTTCTAATGATATTGTAAGTAATAATGATATTGTAAGTAATAGCTCAACAGAATTAAAAATACCTGAAGTATCTCCTGTTAAAAATGTGAGTGATCAAAATATTCCTACAGGTAATATCCCCACAGGCAAAGATATTCTAGATCAACAATTTAAAGAATTAAAAGATTATACAAAACATTTAGAAAAAGAAGTTGAAGAATATAAAAAATATATAGAAGAAAGATTTAATAATATTAATAATCAACAATTTAATGTTTTAGAAGGGTTTTCAAATGATAATAATTCTAAAGATATTAATGATATTATAGTATATTTAATGACGTGTATTTTTGTATTATTATTAGTAGATTATATTTTCAAGATGGGAAAGAATTCTTATTAATTAAATTTTTTATCGATGTTAGATAATATATTATCATTATATAATAAATTTCCAGTAGGATTATAGTCATCTATTTTTTTAAAATTGTTATTGGCATTAGTAGTTTGTGGTTTATTGACATTTCTTTTATTATTTTTCAATCTTTCCCATGAGATGAATAATAAATTAGGGTGTATGTATAATACATCGAATTTATCTCTTTTTAAAGAATCTATTAAATATTTTCTTAAATCTTCTATTTTATATAATGGTTTACCTATTAAGAATTCAGGTATTTCATGAGTACAGAAAAATGTTTTATTTTGTGAATTTAATTTGATTTTATTATGTATTTGTATTAAAATATCATCAAACATTTTCAATCTATTAAGTACTTTTTTATCTTGTTCTTCAAATAGTGAATTTATGTTTAAAGAACTCATAATATATAATTAATAAAATAATATGGAAATTGATACTTTAATATTTTCAGGGGCATCATCAAAAGCGATTATTTTTTTAGGCTTTCTAAATTATTTGATTGAAGAAAGAATAATAGATAAAGAGTTAAATAATATTAAAAAAATATATTGTGTTTCTTCAAGTTATTTATTTATGGTAACAGTAATATTATTAAAATATGATTATGAATATATTAAAGAAGAAATATTTAATTTTGATTTTAATGAAATGTTGAATATTAATGATTTATCATTAAAGAGTTTAATAGATAATTATGGATTTATAAATTATAATAAAAACCATATTTATGTAAAAAAAGTATTGAAAGAGAAATATAATATTGATAATATGTCATTATTAAAATTATATAAGATAAGTGGTATTCATATAGTGGTGAAGGCTATAAATGTATCGAAGCAGAAAGTAGAATATATAGATCATATTAATAATCCTAAAATGAATATATTAAAATTAATACAGATGACTACATGCATTCCTTTATTATTTAAACCGGTTAAATATAAAGGATATTTATATTTAGATGGAGGATTATGTGGTAATTGTCCTATAGAAGAAAATGAATCTGATAAATATTTATGTATAAATTTAGTAAAGACTGAGGATAATTATGAAATAAATAATGTATTTGATTTTATAATAAAAGGGTGGGAAATGTATGATCCAAATATATTATTAAAATATGATAATAATAGAACAATTTTAATAAATGTGGAAAAATTATGTATTGGTGTAACTGATTTTAATATATCCAAAGAACAAAAAAAAATAATGTTAGATTTAGGGTATAATATAACTAAAGAACATTTTACTAATCTTCAATATTCTTAAAATTAAATTTAGGATTTCTGCTGGTACCATTGGGGGCATTATCTGCTAATACTTTACCGAAGATAGGAGATCCGTATGTTGTTTTTTCATGTTCTTTAATTAGTACTTTTTTAACTTCTTGTTTTTGAATTTTTCTAAAGTCGTATCCTTCATCTTCACACCAAGATTTAAGGTTATCTAGTAAATCATCAAATGGAGTAGGGTTATCTGATTCTTCTAAAGCATTAGATATCCATTTTTGCATGACATCATTTTCAGTAATATATATTTTGGTGGCTTCAGTGACTGAAGAAGGTGCTCTGGTTCCTTCTTTATCATATATTTTATAATAATCTAATAATTTGATCATAAATAGGATGTTCCATTTTTTTAATTTGGTACCAAGTTCTAAATCAGCGTGGTATTGGTGAGGGTTATTTACAGATGGTCTAGGATTATCTGTAAATTTAGAGATAAAATCTACAACTTCAATACGTCTATGAACACCACCATCATTACCAGCGAGTTTTGGTAATTCATTACACATAAGCATTAATTTAAATTGAGGTTTAAATTCAGTTGTATCTTTAAATAATCCTCTGCTGGTCATAGTATCACCGCCGGTAATTTGTTTGAGTTTGCCAACATATATTTGATCATCTCTTTCAGGTTCTGACATAGATACAAATCGAGCATAACGAATTGCTTCTAATTCAGGAGAAGCACTAGAAGAACTACCTCTTTTAGTTGTTAAGAAAGATACATCCATAGTTTTAGAATATCCACCTAATGTAGACGTAATTAGATCTGTAATTTTTGATTTGCCATTAGCACCAGAACCAGTCCAGAAGTAGAATTTTTCTTCTCTGACTTCACCACTTAGGCAGCTGGATAAGAATCTTAAAGTATAATCTCGGACATCTTCATTTGGTAATACTTTTTCTATAAAGTCATCCAGGTCTGCATTTAATGATTCATAATCATTAATATGAACAATATTATCTTTAATTTTATCAATGTTTATAGGTAAATCGGCAATATCTACAGGAAATGAATAACCTACAGATAAACTAATATAATCGTCTGGACGACCTTGTCTAAATATAGTTTCTTTAAGATTACCGTTATAATTAATTGTTTCATATTTCAAATCAATGACTCCATTATCAAAACCAACTAAATTTTTATTACTATTTAATTTATCCATAAATTCACCATCATAGAATTTTTCTTTACATTCTTTCATAATTTTATCTTTATAATTAGAATCCTTTAATTTAATCATAACTTTCATACAATTTGTATGTTTTCTATCATAAATTTCATATGTTTCTGTTTCAGGATCAGGACCTCTTTTATCTTTATAAATTTCACTGTAATGTTGATATATATCTATAATATCAGATGATAGTCTCATCCGTAAAATATGTCCTTGTTCTGTTTCTTTCCATCGACCATTGATTTCATTAAAATAGAACCATGCATTTTCTTTTAATCCACTACATACAAATAAATTTTTATAATAATTATATACAATATTTGCTACATCTGTATGAGCGCCGCAAGTTTTTTCACCAATTAATGATTTATCAACTAATTTACTTAGTGAATCTTTTTGAATTTTACTAAATTCGTCAGGATTATCTTGTTTTGCCCAGAATATCAGGGTACCCATAGTATATTGAGGAGTATTAGTATTATTCATATAATCCCATTGTCTTTCACATTCCTCTTGATTACAATACCCTATCCATTTCTTACTAAAATTAATCCATGAGTTTAGTAAATGATTAGGGGAGATGCTATGTAAACAATAACCCACATCTATCCATGTTTTATTATCAGACGAGCGTTCTTGTGAAAGAATATTAGATAGTTTTTTAGCAAAGTCTAAGTCTTCTTTTTTAATTCTAACGACATTGGCCATATTTTCAATATCAGTTAAATCGATTTGTGAATTTACACTTCTTATGGGAGTTATCTTTTTAAGTATTTCAGGACCTTTATAAATTACATTAATATTATTATTAATACGAACACTACATTTATCCATGATTTCTCTAGGATTTTCTAAATAAATATCTATAGATTGTTCTTCAACATTATTTTCATTAATTTTATATATGTGAGTTAATTCATATGTGGTATCACCTGGTTTACCAGAACCATATATGAACCAATTTCCCGGTTTATATATATGAGTATCAAAAATATCTATAATATCATTAGATGGTACAGAAATATTATAATCTTTGAATAATGTATCTACAATATCTTTGTCAGATACTATAGTTTCCATCAATTTAATATAACCCGATTTTTCTGCAACAATATCAGGGAATATTAAGTGAATACCGTCTTTTTTAGAATATTGTGGTTTATCACATTCAGAAATATTAGGTTTCTCCATAATCCATATATGGGATTGACTATCAGAAGTTAAATTATATAATTCATTAATTTTTTTATATAAATATATAGATAATTGTTTGAGAAATTCAGTTGTATATTGTCTGCAATTAATATTATCTTTATATTTGAAATCTAAATCAATAATTAATGGGCATATATCACCTAATCTTTCTAACAACGACACATTTAATCCTGTACCTCTTATATTTTCAACTATATCAAATAGTTTAGGTATTTCTGATGATTCAATATTGTATGAACCTCTTAGACTTGAATTACTATCATATACAATATGTGTAGGTTCTTGATTATTACCTTTTCTTTTATTTGATAAGAAATTAGATAATTCGTCCATTTAATAAATTCTATAAATATATTAATTTTATCAAATTTATTTTTAAATATAGTTTTTTTTGAGATATATATATAATTTAATTATCAAATTTATAAAATATTTAAGTATAAATATTGTAATATTAATTATATTATTATGAATAAAGCTATTAAAAGAATTCTTAATAAAGATATAAAATCTATCGAACATTATAAATTAAATGATCATGGTATATATATAGAATTTAATGAAGAAAATATGTTAGAAGCGCATGCTATGATTATAGGTCCTAAAAACACCTTATATGAAGGAGGATATTTATTTTTTAATATAACTTTTCCTAAAAATTATCCATATTCTCCACCAGATGTTTCATATGTGTCCAGAGGTAATGTAAGAATACATCCAAATTTATATGTAAAATCACATAAATCTGGATATGGTAAAGTATGTTTATCAATATTAGGAACCTGGTCGGGACCAGGATGGACAACTATAATGGATGTATCTACTGTATTATTATCAATACAATCATTATTAGATTGTGATCCACTATTAAATGAACCAGGATTTTATAAGAAAAATAAACATCAAATTGATATTATTAATAATTATAATGATATAATATTTTTTGAGAATATTAATTCATTATTAATAAAAAATTATTTAGATATCCCACCGAAATTTATAGTTTTTAAAGATGCCATTTGTAAAAATTTTAATGAAAATTATAAAGATATTTATAATAATATTTTAAAATATAAGGATATTGACTCTAAAAAGATACTAATTTCAATTTATGCAGTTAATTATTCAATTAATTATAATAATTTATTAAATAATTTTAAAGAATTTTGTAATAAGATTAATATTAGTTTAGAATAATAATTTTAAATTTGAAATATATATTTAATAAATAATTTATAATAGTAATAATATAATGGAAAATCAATTCTGTGATAATTGTAATAATTCTATGTATATTTATTTGGATAAAGATACATCTAAATTATATTTATATTGTAAAGCATGTGCGAATAAAGTAGATTATAAGGAAAATCTAATTTATGATAATGATTTTAACATAGATTTGAGCGAGAGTATAAATAATAATAAATTTATTAATTATGATTTGACTTTACCCCATATTCATAATAAGAATATTAAATGTCCTAATTCTAAATGTATATCTATAGTTGAAGAAAAAATGTCAGATATAATTTATATAAAATATGATAAAGAAAATATGAAATATATTTATAGTTGTAATTACTGTGGACAAAAATGGACGAATAAATAAATTAATAAATTAATTAATAAATAAATTAATAAATTTGAATTTATTTAAATATATTTTTTATATTATAATAAATGGACGAAGATGACGATATTATAGATCCTCAAAATTTTATTGAATCGGTTGATATTGAATTGGAACCGGGAGAATCTGATGATGATATTGATATGGGTGTCGAAGAACATATTGTAGAAAATATGGAAGATATAAATGTTTTTAAAAAAAATTATATTAATTTTAAAAAACATAATAAATCTTCAAAAGTATTAAGTAAATATGAGAAAACAAAAATATTGTCAAAAAGGTGTGAACAATTAGAATCAGGATGTTTGCCATTGATTAAGGATTATAGTAAATATGATAATATTTATGATATTGCACTCGAAGAATTAAATGATAAAAAAATTCCATTTATTTTAAAAAGATTTATTAATGGAAAATATGAATATTGGAAATTAGAGGATATGATTTATTAAATTTCATAATTAAGATAAAAAAAATATATATATTATATTATAAAATGGTAAATATTTTTAAGAGTATCGAAAATATTGGTAAAAAACGTGATTTTATGTTGATTTTTTTATTAGTATTAGTTGGGTTTGTTATTGTTGATTGCAATACTAAAATGTTCAGTAAATTAATTGAAGGTCAAGGGTGTGATGCCGGGTCAGGTAATAATAATTCTGTAAACAGTCTTGGTGATACATGTGGTCGCGGGACTGGACAACCGGCAAGTAATCCTAATGATAGTGCTAGCAGAGATTGTGATTTATCAGGAGTTAATTCAATGGGTGGTCCTGAGAAGACTGTATTAAAAGGGAATATAGAAGGTGAGCAGTTATATGTCAGTGCTCAAGGTCCATATGGAAGAGAAATACCTAAAACATTACAAGGAGATTATTCAACTCTTAAAAGTTTCGGTTTAACTAATCTCAAAGATGTTGTTAATTATCTCCCCGGGGCAGGTCCTTCACAATTTAGTAAAGGTAATATGGATAATAATGATGCGGCCGGCGCTGGAATAGTTAATAAGAGTGCGGCAAATAATAATAGTAATAATAGCGATAATAGTTGTAAACCTATTGTATATGGGGCTGATTGGTGTGGATGGACCAAAAAGCAAAAGAAATATTTAGAGGACAAAGGTATTGAACATACTTATATAGATTGTGCTAAAGATAAAGGAGCTTGTCCTCCCGAAGTGAAAGGATTTCCGGCCATTAAACATTGTGATGGTAATTTAACACCGGGATATCAAGAAATTTAATATAAATCATTTTTTTTGACTAATATTTTATTTTTATATCCAGAACTTATTTGACTATTTTCACCTTCTTTTAATATATTTTTTTCGGAATATTCCCAGAAAGATGGCGCTCCTATTTTAAAATCATCATGTGGGACTGCTTTATACCAAAATACTTGATCAGTTAATTTATTTGATTTGGCATTATTATTTATTACTAAACATTCATAATTTTCAGTACATTGATCCATTATTTGACAAAACATTTCAAATGATGGGAACATGCCAGCATAATGTTCATACAGTCTTTTTCTATTACTAACATAATTTTCTCTTAGAATAAATACATAATCAATATTTGTTCTTAGATTTGGAGGAATACCCAAAGCATACTGCATAGTTAATAAAAATAACATTTTGAAATGACGTCCATTCATAAATACTGACCTCATATACTTGTCTTTTGCCCATGTATTATCATATAAACAATCATCCAATATTAGAAATGAACGCGGATCTATAGTAGTATCACCTGCATTGATTTTATCAATCATAATTTTTTGTCTTTTAATCATATTTTGAACTATTTGAGTATCGAACTCTCCATGAATAAATAATTTAGGGACTATTTTACTATAAAATTGATTAGCACCTTCTGTTCCTGAAATAACTTGACCCACAGGTATATTTTGGTGGTGATATAATATATCTTTACATAAAAATGATTTTCCTGTGTCTCTTTTACCAATTAATACTACAACTTTATCATCTTTAATATCTGACATATCAAACTTCTTTAATTGTATTTCAGTCATTATAATATTTAATATAAATTATTTAATATTTAAAAACATATATTTTTAATATATATATATATAATTATGTTTGAAAATCTACCTCAAGAACATTTTGAACATATCTTAGATATCTTAATTTTATATAAACAGATAAATCCAACTGAAAATGTATATTTAAATGAAAAATGTACTAAAGATGCTATACAATTCATGAATACAACTGGAAAACAATTTGCTTCTAAATTAGGTATGAATAAAGATGAAGATGATAATTAGTTTAAATAACAAAATAATTCTAAATAATTTTTATAACTATGTCAGATTTATATGTAAATAAATATATTTGGGATAAAAAATTAATAAATAATTTATATAAATCATGCTCTGAACTATTTAATATGAGTAATTTACAAGTATATAATCCTTTGTATTCGTTATATTTTCACATCTATAATACAAAAAATTCACATAGATATATTGATTTAAAAAGGAGATATTATATTCATAAATTATCAGATTTTACTAAATTTAAATATTATCATTCTAATTGTTTATTAAACGGTACTGTTTATGATTCTAAAGAACATAAACTACTAAATTTAGAAATATTTTGTAAAATAATACCAATATTGGAGCCATTATATTTCATTAAAAACAACTATAATAATTTAGTTCATAGAAATCCATTATTACCGTCAAACTATAATGCTAATACATCTGAAAAAATAAATAGTATGAATAATACAGCATATATAGATACTTTCTTTTCATTTATATGTTCAGAATTAAGTGAAAATGATATTTTACCTAATTTTCCTATATACTATGGTTCTGTGAATGGTATAATGAAAAAATATAATTTTGATATTTCAGAAGATTACCATGAATTTAAAGAGGAAGCGTGGTTTCATAAAAATCTAGGAGATCAATTTAAAATGGATATTTATATGGACTCTGATTCAGAAGATGATAATGATTATATTTCAGTGGTCAAAAATATGCCGTGTCAACTATTTTTCATAGAAAAATTAGATGGATTATTATCTGAAATATTGACAGATAATTTTAATGATAAATTAATTTTATCTTGTTTGTTCCAAGTGTCATATGGATTGGCATATCTACAAAAACATTTTCTATTTACTCATAATGATTTGCATATTGATAATATTATGTATCAGCGCACAGATAAAACATATCTTTATTATAAATTTAATAATATATATTTTAAAGTACCTACATTTGGATATATATTCAAAATTATAGATTTCGGAAGAGCAATATTTACATTCAAAAATAAATTATTTTTTAGTGATTGTTTTAGTAAATATGGAGAAGCAGATGGACAATATAAATATCCTATTGATACATTTTTATATAAAAAAAATAATGATGAATATGATATAAAACCAAATTATAATTTTGATTTATCTAGATTATCTATTACTATATTGGATGAACTAAATTACGATAAAGATATAGATTATAAAGACAAACAATATATTATAGACTTTATTTATTCATTCACATTGGGTAAAAATAATTTAGAACTATATTATTTAGAAGATAATTTTGATATGTATGTATCTATTGCCAAATACGCTAATAATTGTTTACCATTGAGTATTATTCAAAATGAAATATTTAAAGAATTTAGAACTAAAAAGAAGAATTTTCCTAAGAAATTTTATTATAAATTTTAATATTTAAAATGGAGGCTTGTCATGAAATGGTATAGAACATTTATTATTAACAGATGAAACATTACATGTAAATAATAATTTAATTATATTTAATATAACCATATTAATTATAAATAAGGCAATCATTTGTCTAGTATTAATTAATTTGACTTCTTTATCGATTTTGGTATATATATAATATATAAATATTAATGATAAACTTAATATAATATCCATAACAATGCTATTATTCATTTTTTTATAACATATTAATATATAAAAAATACAAAAATAAATTATATACAATTATAAATAATCAAATAATGTGATCATTCATTTATAATTCATCAAATAATGTTATTATTCATTTATAAATCATCAAATAATGTGTATTTATCCTCATCAACAGCTTCCATTGTTAAACCTTTTTTATCAGATATTTCTTTTAAATCATTATAAAATAAATCAATAGTTTCTGTATCATCATCTCTTTTATCAACTGAAACTATTTCAGTTTGTTCTTTAGATACAGTTTGAGGATCTATAATGTCTTCAATATAAGTCAAGTCTCTTTTATTATGTTTATCTACTTTTTGTGGGTCGACTACAATTTGTTCCCCAGTATCTTTATTTGATTTAGTTTCTTCTTTAGTAATATCTTGAATTTTATCATACCCTCTTACACTTTCTTGTTTTTTAAGTTCATCTTCAATTGATATTGGATCTGATAGTATATCTGGTTCTTTTGATATGTCTTCATTTTTAACTTCTAATATATCTTTATTAATTAAATTTTCTACCTTTTCTACTCTGATGGGGTTATCTGAATCAGGCAGATCTATATTATTTTCGTTTATTTTTATTAATTTCTGGTATAATTCATCATTTTCTTTTTGGGGATTATCTATAATATTTGGGTTATCATATACGGTTTCAACGACATTTTCAGTATTAGAGATATCTGGGATATCATTTATTTCTATGTTTTCTACTTTCTCATTGATAGCATCTTCATCAGGTGATTCATAATCACTATCATTTATATAAACATTTTTAGGTTTCAAATTATCATTATCATCTATTTTAGTACCATCAGTTTTTTCATCTATTTTAGTATCATCAGTATCTTTATCATCAGTATCTTTATCATCAGTATCTTTATCATCAGTATCTTTATCATCAGTATCTTTATCATCAGTGTCTTTATCATCAGTATTATTTTCAATTAAATCTTGTTTTTTACTATTTAATAATAAATCTTTTAATTCATTTAATAATTTGCTTTCATTAGATGCTCCATTTGATTTATTTTCATTAATATCTAAATGTTCTTTGAGAATTTCTTTAACAGGTAATGATATTCTAATTGTATTTTCTATACAATTACAAATAATACTTTCAATAACATTCATATTTTTTTGATATTCATATCCAGATATATCTTCTGAAAATAATAATGGGTTTTTCCATATTTCTCTAGCTATATTTATATAGCATTTGTGTACAAAATTTATTAATTTAGGTATTGTTAAATTTATTTTATTAGAATTACTGTTGCCAATAGACATTAAAATTTTAGTATGACTAATATAAACAGCAGTTACTAATTCATCTAACCAATCACATTTAGAGCATTCTATAATTCTATCTGTTTCATTTATAATTAATTCATTATTCCATTCTGGTATTTTTTCTAATAATGTTCTAAAAATAAATAATAATGATGTTGAAGAATTAGATTTATATAAATCTTTTGCATCATCATAAATAGATTTTAAACCATCATACAAACTTGGTTTTAGTGTATCTACTAATTGGTGTGTATATTCGATTTTTGCTTGGACGAAAATAGAATTGTTATTATCCATAATATTTCAATATAATATTTTATTTTATCTGTATAAACAAATAAAAAATATTACATATAATATATGTATGGCGGTAAATTAATTAATAAGGATATAGAAACATCTATAAGTGATAATAGAGGGAAAGGCGCGAAAATATTAGCAACCGGGTCAAGTTCTTGTATATTTCAACCAAATATTCCATGCGCAAACTCAAAAGATAGTGTTGACAATACTAAAATATCTAAAATAGTTTATGGATCAAAATCAGATAAATATCTTAATCAAGAAAGAAAAATAAATGGATTAATAAAAAAAATCAAAGGTTATAATGATTGGGCATTAATATATGATAAATTTTGTAAGGCACCCCTCTATGGTAATATTCTTAAAAATTATGATAAAGATATTTTAAAATGTATGGAAAAATACTATGAAGACAAATTTAATGAAACTAATAATATGATGGTCGGATTGTATGGTGGTGATACATTTGAAGATCATTTTGTTCAGAAAGTTTTAAATAATAAAAAAAATATCGATAAATCTATGTATATTTTATTATTAAAAATGGAACCATTATTTATTGGGTTGAATGAATTATATAAGAATAATATAAGTCATTTAGATATTAAAGTAAACAATATTGTATTACATAAAAATGTATTCAAATATATAGATTTTGGATTATCATCTGAATTAAATGATTATACGCATTTTAAGAATAGGTCTTTATCTGAATTAAATAACCGGAGATATTATTTGTGGTATCCAGTTGAATATATTTATTCACATTCCCCTAAACATGAATCACCTGAAGAATTATTAAAAATAATAAAAAGAAAACATTACGATAAAGGTGCCAAAATATATAAATTATTAGGTAATGATTTTAAAGGCTGTGCTGAACATTCTCTAAAAAATGATTCAAAAAGTAATTATAAACAACTATACTCTATGATTGATGTATTTAGTTTAGGTATTATGATACCATACTTATTTATTGATTATAATCAATCAAAATTTATTAAAAATAGTTCATTTTTAACAGAATTATTTAACCTATTCTCAAGAATGTGTGATCCTGATTATAATAAACGAATAAAACCGGAAGAATGTTTAGTATTGTATTATTCCTTAATTACTAAATTTAGTCCCTTAAAAAAAACTCCTAAATCAAAACCCACAGTCAAATCAAAAAAGAAATCAAAAAAGAAATCCAAAAAGAAATCCAAAAAGAAATCTCCATCAAAAAAAATTTGAAAAATTTATTTAAATTTATTTAAATATATGAATATATTCATATAATGGATAAAGTTATATTTTATAAACCATCGTCCTGTACACATTATAAATCTTTATTGAATGACAAAATATATGATCCATATAATCTTTATCAATCTGTAAATACTCAAGGGTTCTGTCAAATGTTTGCATATTTTATTACTCTTAATAATACCGATGATTTTAAAGAAGTGGGACCTCAAACTATTAAATCTCAAGTTGATATTGATAAATTTAATGTATTGGCATATAACACACAAGTATGCGCCCAAAAAACATTAGATTTAATTGAATCTGATCCAGAAATTTTAGAACTATTTATTTATTATTTTAAAGAAGAAAAAAAAGATATTAAAAAAGGTATTAATGAATACGCTTCCTGTAATGATTATTTGAATGATTTCAGGTTAATTAATAAAAATATTGATATGATTAAAGATTATGTCATTGATAATCCATTAGTCACAGGTTCTAAGAAAAACAGAGATATGATATATTTTAGTTATAATAATGATAGTAGTATTGACTATAATGAACCTATTACTAAATTATGTGTCCAACCTACTGAAGGTGAAACGCAATATGAATCATTTCAATCCATTATGGCGTCTATTATGAGCGCCACACACGGTAAAAAATTCATTAATTATATACCTACTCCATATGATTTATTATGTACAAAAAAAAACATTATATTAATGGATTGGAATAAAAGTAACAAACCTAGCAAGGGTCACATAAATAAGTGGTTAGAAATAAATTGTTGAAATATATTATCCTCATCTAATACAAAAAAATCCACCTAATATTAATACTATACCCAAAAATTGTTTAAAATCTATTTTTTTATTTAAAAATACTATTGTTATCAAAAATAAAACTACTATGTTTAAATTAATCACAGTAGAGGCTTTTGAAGGATTATTTGTATTTTTAAATGAATTATATATACAAGGTTCGACTATTAAATATACTATGAATAATCTAAGAATTATTGTAAATAAATCACTATAATTATCTATTATTTTAATTTTCTTTTTTGTAAATAAAACATACACCATAGTTCCTAAAAATACTAAAATATTTGCATGAACTATATAATCAATATAGTTATATTTTCTTGCTATTTTACTTGAAAATACATCTCTAATAGCAATAAATACTGCAGCAACTAATGCGTATTTCATCCATAATTCCATATATATATTAGTTTATATTTTAAGATAAAGTTAATTTAATATTATATGATATTTAATGGTATTGATTTTGATAAATTATCAAATGATGAAATAATTAATCTTTGTTTAAAATATAAATTAATTGATAAAACAAAACAATATAACAGACAAGATTTATTAATACTATTAAAATCTTTTATTATAGATAGATTAAAAAAAAAACAACAACAACCAACAGATACTAAGTCATTTTCAATAGATAATGATAAAGATTATAAAAGGAGAAATTCAGTATCTGGTAATTTACAATCAAATCAATCCAAATCTGGTCCCCCTAAAGTTAATGTTCATAAAAGAAGATTATCACAACCAACTACTATAGCAGAAAAAACTAATGCCGTCAAAACACATGAAATGAATACCATCCAACAAAATTCTGTTAATCAAGTTAAAAAAGAAATAAAATCATTAGATCCTCGTTATGATATGATTGGAATATACCCTCCCGTTAATAGATTAGTATGTATAGGTGATTTGCACGGTGATTTGACGGTCACTTTAAAAGTATTAAAATTGGGTGAATTAATACCTCAAAATAGTTCTATAAACGATATTAATAATGTTCATTGGTGTGGCAATGATTCGTGGGTTATTCAATTAGGAGATCAAATAGATAGATGCAGACCAGATGAATGGGCAGATAATAATTGTGTCAAGGAGAATGAGGTCGTGTTAGAAGATGAAGGTAGTAATATGGAAATTATAAAGTTATTTTTAAGATTAGATGAAGAAGCTAAATTAGTTGGTGGCAGAGTATTAGGATTATTAGGTAATCATGAATTAATGAATGTGGATAAGGATTTTAGGTATGTATCACCAAAGGAATTTTTAGAATTCGTTCCTCAAAATCAAAGAACTTCTAAATTAACTAATGATGGATATCCCTTAGGTTATTGGCATAGAACTAAAGCGTTTGAAAGAGGCAGTAATATTTCTAAATTATATGCTGAAAAGAAAAAAAGTATAATTATTATTGGTTCATATATATTTGTTCATGGAGGATTAAGTTTACAATTAATAGATAAATATACTATTGCTGAAATTAATGAAATTGTTAGCAAATGGTTATTAAAAACAGAAACCTCCGTTGAATCTGAATTATTTGATGAAATATTTAGAAAGGATGATGATATGTCTCCATTTTGGTGTAGAATTTACGGGGAAGATTATGATGAAGATGATAATCCAGATAATAATTTGAAAATGTTTAACAATTTAATAGAATTAATTAATAAAAAAAATAAAAAACTAATTCCCATAAAAGGTATGGTTATTTCACATACTCCACAATTTATGGAAGATAAATATTTAAATTCAATGTATAATGATAGACTATGGAGAATTGATGTTGGTATGAGTAGAGCTTTTGGTAAACAAGATGATTGTGGATATAATAAATATAGAAAACCACAAATATTAATTATTCATAATGATAATAAGTTTGAAAAAAGAATTATCTCTTTAAATTCAGAAAGATATCCTTCTCCAAATATGGGAGAGGCTGTAGATTTATCTAATTCTTTTGTTCCTTTTTGATAAAATTTTTTTCTATTATATATTATAAAAACATGCCGCCTAAAAAATCTCGTTCAAAAAAATCTAGATCTACTGCTTACAGATTTTCTGTTCGTGTTAAGAAACCTAAATCTTTATCGAAGAAATCGCGGAGAAAAACTGCCAACAAGGGACCTAGAAAAACCTTGAGAAAAAAATTATCACCTAATAAAGGAGTATCATGGTTCGGTGCCGTTGCCAAAGCAAGAAAAGAATTAGGTATTAAAGGTTTCGTAGCAATCAAAAAAGGAACACCTTTATATAAAAGATCTAAAGAGATATACGGCAAATAAATTTGAAATTTTAAAATAGTATTATTAAATACTAATCTAAAAACCTTATATCTGAACATTTATCTTCTTCAAACTTATTAATAAACAAATATATAAAGTACTTCAATTAAATAATGTCTAACTTTATCTTGTCAGAGATCCCTTTGAATTTGCGAAATAATCAAGATATCAGTCATCTTTATTGTCGCGCTGTGTGCGGTGTGTGTGTCCTGTATTGCGTTTTACGACCGAAAACAAAAGAATATTGTTAAAAGTGGTTCATGTCGTGCGAATGGTAATAATTCTTCTAAAATAACTTGTCATGCTGAAGAACAAGCAATTAAATATTGTAACAAATACGATAAGAAAAATAAATATGATATTTATATATGGAGGTATGGTAAAACAGGAGATCTAAAAACAACACACTGTTGTAAATCTTGCACTAAATTAGCATATAAATTTAATTATGCCGACAAAATATATACATTCGAGAAATACGGTGATAATGAAGATGAAATAAATTATAGAGCTAAAAAAGCAGTAGTTTCTAACCCCTCTGTTTCATTAGGAGATAAACTTAGAAATCTTTAATATAATTTAATACATATTTAGCTAAATATTTTTTTTATATATTGATATTATTATAAATAAAAATATCTAATATTTTATAATGGTACTTGAAACAAATACGTTAGTTTCTAAAACCATATATTTTTCTTTGGTAGTCCAAATTATAACAACTATAGTTAGTTTTGGGGGATTATTTGTAAAGATTAAAGATAGCGATTATGTTCTTAAAGAAATACTTCTCCTAGAAGGTGTAGTCCAAATAATTGAATCTTGTTTTTATATATGGGTCATATTCGCTATTCATAATCTGAAAAGTGTCACGCCCAGAAGATATATAGATTGGGTTTTCTCAACACCAATTATGTTAACATCTACTATTGTATTTATGAAATATCAAGAATTAAAAGATAAAAATTTAGATACCAGCTTCAAAATGATAGATTTCTTAAAAGACAATAAATCAAATATATTTAAAATATTTATTTATAATGGATTAATGTTATTGTGTGGATTTTTAGGAGAAGCAGGTGTCATAGATAAAAGAATAGGTATTACCCTTGGATTTATATTTTTCTATTTATCATTTGATTTAATATATAAAGAATATGCTAAGAAATCTATATTAGGTAAAAAATTATTTACGTTTTTATTAGTTGTGTGGGGATTGTATGGTGTAGCAGCAATGACAGATATTAAAACAAAAAATATATCTTATAATATTTTAGATATAATTTCAAAGAATTTCTATGGATTATTTATTTATTATAAAATTGTACAAATGTCTAGATAATATATTTATATTCAATATCATCAAAACAATTATCTAGTATTTTTTGAACATTATTAGGATCTTTAATAATATATACAGGCGCTACTGGGGATTGTATATAAAATATTAAATCTAATAATGATTGTATAAATGAATTATTAACTATTATAATACTTTTTTGTAAATATTGAACTGGCATTTTCTTTAATCTATAAATAAATGCAGACATTTTAAAACTATATTTTATATTTGAAACTTCCAAATTACTTGAATCAAAAATAAATGTAAAAGGTTTCTTTTGTTCATATAATTTTAACCATTCATTTGTTAATATTTTGAAGTCATTATTTGAATTCAATTTGCCAAAAGTTGCATGGACATTTGGAAAATCGTCATAATTGAATTTTACAAACATTTATATAGTTAATTTATAAATTAAAAGATATTCTATAAACTAACATATTATTGTCTTTTTCCAAAGGGATTTCATAATAGAAATCATTAACAGATTTACTTTTATTATATAATTCAGGACTATTATAAATATATGGTTTAATAATATAATTTTGTTGATTATATATATCAAATATTAATTCAACTCCGAAGGATGTAAAATAATCTTTCATTTTTATAATTGAATCAATTTCTAGAGATGCTATATCAATTTTTTTATTATCATCTGAATATAGATATTTCATGCCATCTGTGAATATCTGTAATAATTGTTCAAATATATGTTTATTAATATTATTACTCCCCAGAGGAGAACCTAATTCTAATTTAATAGTGTTAGGGGATTTTGGTTCTTCAGTGAATACATATTCTATAAATGAATTGTGATCTCCATCTTTATATTCAGTATTTTCATTTTCCATTATAATTAAATAATATTTTATAATATTTATAAAAACATAAAAAAAATATTATTATTATTACTTTTTATTATATTATATGTAGTTTAACGGAGAGTGCGTTGATTACAGTTGGTACGGCCTGGTTGAAACAGTGCACCTCGGCGACGCAGGGATTTAGCAGAATTCTTATTAAATTTGTTATGACATGGCACAGTTTGGTATGTAACAGGTTTTCTTACAATAGAGATATTTTTGGTTGATACTGCTTTATCAATCCTATAAGGTACAGTATATTGAATCAGATCGTCATCAGTCCATTCGGTTTCGCCTTTACTATATTTGGGAATAGATAGTAATTGTTCTGGTGTAGTATTATTGATTGTATCTGTGCATGAGGAACATGGATTTTTAGCACAGATTGCAGCCATTACAATAGGAAGTGCTATGACCATATTATAGGTGTTTGTTGTTTAGTTATGAGTATGTAATAAGTTCTTAAAGAATGAACTTGTTTTTGTTTGAATAATAAATGTATTGAAATTACTATTTCAAATTTATAATTTATAATTTAAGAATAATATATGTTCTGTGATGTGAATTAAGTTCTTGAAGAATGAACTTGTTTTTGTTTGAATAATAAATGTATTGAAATTACTATTTCAAATTTATAATTTATAATTTAAGAATAAATATATATGTTCTTTGAATTTATGTGAACATATTATAATCTTTATCAGAACTGACATCGATTAATTCTTCGAATATTTTAATATTGTTTAATAATTCATCTGGTTCATAAATATAAGTTATGAACCACTTTTGTAGCATGGCGGTGGTATATTTTTTATTCTTAATTATTTTAAAAATATCTTCAAATATATTTGATTCTGGGAAGAATATATTAAATATAGTTTCGCTTTGATATTTACTACAATAACTAAATTTAAATATTTTATCTATTCTCATTGGTCTTATGATAGCTTTATCTAATTTATCTAAATGATTGGTTGTTATGATTGTAACTTGATCACTTTTAGAATACATCCCATCTAAGAAATTTAATATACAACTAAAAGAAATTTTGTTATTTTCGAGGGATTTATCTCTATTTATATATAATGAATCAATATCTTCTAAAGCGAATAAACAATCGCTCGGCATACGGTTCAATGCTTTTATAAATCCTGCATCAGTTATTTTATCATTAAAATCAACAGTTGCTAGATCTTTATCTAATATGGACGCAATACATATCATTAAACTAGATTTTCCAGTTCCGGGTAATCCAGATAATACTAAATTTAGCTTGTGGTTAATACCAAAACTCTTAAGTTTATTTTTAAGATCTTCATTATTATATCGGTCAATCACTGATTTAATATTTTTTTTTATATCCGGGTCTAAAATAATAGTATCTAATTTTCTTTTATTAATTCGTTTTATATCATCCCAATAACCATCTGAATAAGAATATAATATTAATTTATCTAATGAATCAGTATATCTTTTATTTTTATCAAATAATTCTTTAGATTCTAATATGAAATCTTTAATTAATTTGATTTGTGCTTCGGAATATAATGTATCGTCCTCTAAGGTCAAACTCATTTCTTCAAAAAAACATAATTCATGTCTTCCCATTGAGAATTGTGCATTATCAATCCTTTTTTTCTTTAGAGAAATTTGGAACTCCTTATATGTAAATGTGATATTATCACTATATGCTAAAAAATCAATATATTTATCATCATTATTATCTCTATTCAAACCATCGTTAGAAAAACCAAAGACTTTATTATCATTTTTAAGTTTAGAGATATACCATAAAATCGATGAATATATATCTGGTGTTTCTGTATTTATGATAAATTTATACATGTTATAATTCTTATGGAATTATTTTTAAATAGAAATTTTAAATTTGAAAATACTTAAAGAAATATTAATATAATTAATTGTAATACTTAAAGAATGGAAGGACTCCGTTTATCAACAATGACTGCTTGTACTCAACTAAATAGTAATATTGAATTAAAAAATTTATATTCACAAACATCTATTGATGATTTTATAAAATATACCGAGCATGGTGATAATAATTATAAAGGATATGCTAAAAAGAATGATAAAAAGAAAAGAAAAGAAAAAGCAAAAAGAACATTCTTTAATCAATTAACATTACATTGTTATTATGATAATAAATTAATAAATGTAAAATTCTTTAATAATGGGAAAATTCAAATGACTGGTTTAAAATATGAAGAACAAGGTTCTAAATTATTAAATGACAAATTAATTCCTATGTTTAATACTTTCAAAGAGATATTTGATAGTGATGTCAACGAAATCAATAATTACAGAATTGTAATGATGAATAGTGATTTTGATATTAAGAAAAATATAGATAGAGATTTATTACAAGATAAAATAGTGGATGCAGGATATTATTCAGTTTACGAACCTGATTGGTATCCTGGTGTTAATATTAAATATTATTTTAATACAAATAATGGTAATTCAGGCATATGCAGATGTTCTGAAATATGTAAGGGTAAAGGGACAGGCGATGGAGAAGGTGAATGCAAAGGAGTGACTATTGCAGCATTTGAAAAAGGTAAAATATTAATAACAGGGGCCCGCAAGCAAGAACAACTCATTAGATGTAAAGGTTTTATTGAAGATTTTATTAATAACTATAAGATTGAATAGAAGTATTTTAATAACAATAAAATAAATAAAATATAAATTATATATATATATATGAGATATATTTATCCATTAATAGTTATAATATCATTATTTGTATGTTATCATTTTTTTAAGAAATCCAAAACAAATAGTTCTTTGAATAATAAGATAGTTGAAAATTTTGATACAACGGATTTTAATGATCCTCAATTTAAATTCTTTAATGTATTAAATGATATCAAAACATCTGACAAAATTGTTTTGGACAATGTTCAATCAAAATGCTATCTGAATAGACAAACAATAGATACTGATTTGAAAACTAAAGTAAATAATATTTTAAAAAGAGTAATATCTGAATTAAATAATGTATTACAAAAAAATGAATATTATGTAAATGATATAGAAGGATTATATATTATCAAAGATGATAAAAATAATTATAGAATAATAACAATATCTATGTTACATGATGTTAAAAATTATTATTCAGTTAAATTTGTAATGGATTTAGTCTATTTAAATAATAAATATTATTTAAATTATTTAAATATAGATGAACGGGCTACAAATAATATATTAAATACATATGATGTAAGACAAGTTGACCATTCCAAAGGCATATTATTAAATCAAGATATGGTAAATGAAGATTTAGAGAATACTTTAAATAATTTATATGTAACAAATAATAAAATATTAGATTTTAAAGATATTAAAAATAAAACATATAATTTTTTTGAATTAGATAATTTAAGTAAATATTATATATCCGAAAATACTAAAAATTTATATTCATCGTCATTTTGTAATAAATATAATGAAAAACAATGGGATTCTAATGGAAACCCTATAGAAAATAATAATATACCAGAAGCGTGTATATCGAATAATAATTCATTAACAAAAATATTAAATTATCCATATGATGCTCCGGGGGTATTAAATGATGGAAAAAATACTAGTGAATATACATGGTTGTTTAGTCATTTTGGAAATCCAGGGGTGGTGACCAGTAATTAATTATTTAATCATTTTTACAATATTATCCATATTCATACCTGTACTTTCCATACCTCCTTCAATCATACCAGCATTTTCATTTAATTTATATGCTGCTCTGCCTATTGAATTAAAGAGACATAAAATATAAAGCATTATAAAGAATACAAATATTCCTAATAGAGTCCATAACATAGATCCCATAAAATCTTTAGTTATTTTATAAAATAATACTGGATATTGTTCTGGTGTCATGGGTCTAAAAGGACCAAAACAATTATCTAATTCTACTTCGCTTAAGTCATGTCTGCTACAATCTGTTCCATTTTCCATTGTTAAACTGGCTGATATTTTTACTTGTTGTCCTCTGTTATATTCAGTATTAGGATTAAGTTCATTAGGTATTTCACCTAATTTCCATGGTGTTCTTTTAATTGCCAAATCCTTTATTTTATTATCTTCATAGTCAGTTGGTAATTGTGAAAGTAATACATCATTTCTATTTCTTAGAGCAGACCTTTGAGCCTTTTCCATATCACTACTATTACAACCTCTTGTCAATAAAAGTGCGTTATTTTCTTTTTCACAGTCTTCTTTGCAATTTTGTCTTAGTTCGTCAATGCCTTTGGCAATATCAGATATAATTTCTGAAACGCTTTTCGCACAACCACCATGATCTCCTTCATCTTTTATTTCATAGAAACCAAAACTTTCTGGACATGGTATCATCGAACTTAAAGCCGCATCACCCACATCTTCTACCGCACCCCACGCCTTCGAAAAGAAACTAGCATTTCCGGTCGGAATATGTTCTTTAGCTGTACATAAACTATGCCAATGATGATAAAAGAAATTGTGCAGGTGACATAAAGCATCTGCATGATCCTCTGGAAAATTAACTTCAAGCTGTTTTATTGGTTCTTCAATATTTCTTTGTGGATGGTGGGCTATATCTATCAATTTTGACCAAGGATATTTAGAACTGAAAGGATTACTAATAAGATCTATATTAATATCCGGATGCAACTCTTTACAATGGGGCGCACAATCTGTTAATGTTCCACTACCTTTAATACTATCACAACATACAGCATATTTTCTGGGGGCACTTGTTATATTTATACCATTTACATATCCATTTGTGGGCGATTTGTCTTTTGTTAAAGAGGCATTTTTTCCCATCATAGTTCTACCGAAAACATCTGACATTTCTGGACAATAATTACCATGCGTACATAGATATTTATCAGGTGAATGTTCATATTTATCATTAAAACTTCCTGTATAAGTATCTCCAGTATATGACGCATTGGTTTCTTTTTCATATAAACTATAATCACCAGCATAACTACCATTTACAAATCTTCTACAATCTTCTCTGAAACTATTATGTTCTGACGCCCAAAAATTATCAAAATCTAATGATAATGATTCCATATCCCAAGACATTATATCAATAGGCACTTGTAGAAATCCTGTCAAAAGCGCGTTATAAAGACTATGATAAATATACCACAAACATAGTTTCACATAAAATGCTATCAAAGCGGGTATAGCGGAAATATCGTTTGCACCTTGTCTAACAGCATCACTAGCTCCCCCTGTAACAAAATTCGCGAATTTAGCCAGATTACCCTCATTTTCTTTTACATTTGGTGTGTTAGGGCGTCCTGGTTTTGGTGTCCGGTTCTTCAAATATTGTTCAATAAAATGCCATAATTTAGGACCAATATATTGCCATGATTTTACATATAAAATTATTAATAATACTAAAATTAATATGCTTTCGCGTGCATATTTTAGAAGTATTCCTATACCTGGTATATTTTCAATTTCACCGCCTTTTATTAATTCTACAAGGCCACATATAGCTGTTGTTATTGGTGGAAAAGTAAAAAAAGGAGGCATCATTAAAATAGGTTTGACCATCATATCAACTACCGCTGACATTATATATATATATTATATAATAACATTTTTATTAATACAATAATCTACCCAACTCTTTGTAACCTTCTCTAATTCATAATATTCATAAATACCATTCATATAGAACTCTTCATTAATATGGAAATCTTCATCATTTAAATATCTATAATAATATTGTAATATCTCGTGAACTTCACTTTTGTCATTTAAAAATTTATCTATTATTTTTTTACCCACATCTATTAAATAAATTTTAGTTTTCCATCTATAATTAGAACATAATATATGATATAAATAATCGCTAAATAATCTATAATCTTCTTTCTTTAACATATTCTTATTATGAATATGACATTTACCATAATTCATTAATGTTGATTTATTTTTACATCGTTCTCCTTTTAATGTATATCCATTACATTTTAATTTACCTACACCCATATGACACATACTTAAAATATTTAGTTTGTTATCATTAATAAAAGGTTTTTCAATATTATGATTTACCTCGCGGCACATTGGACATTTAATATAAAAATTATTATTATGATAAACCATTTTCTTAAAACAATTAAAATGATATTTATGTCTGCAACTTAAAGTTTTTAAAATTTGATTTTCTGTAATTTCTTCTAGACATACAGAACAAGTCTCCATATTTACATTATAATTAATAATTTTATATTTAAGTAAATTTGAAATTGTTTTAGAATTATAAATATAATATAAATAATATGTTCCGTCTATTCGTCAGGAATTATACTTCAACCGTAAAATACTATGAAGGTATTTCCAAAGTAAATAATTATAGAGAAAATAGATCATATGGTAAGTCTGTTCGAGTAAAATCTATCAAAAAGTTCTATGAATTAACAAGAGAAATCCCTGAACATAATATCGATTCACACGATAATTCATTATATGTAAAGGAACCACCCAATTTATTTCCTTACAAAAAAGATTCAAAAACATATGTGAATAATAATTATCCAATTAATATGGACAATTACAATTATTCATCAAAATATTTAGTAGAAGATTTTAATAGACGCTGGAAGAAAAACTTAACTATGGAAGAATATTATAAAAGTTTTAAGTTATAAGGACCGATTTAGTATGTCTTTGACATGTAAAATAACCTAATTTACAATATTTACCACATTCATTACCTTTATTTTTACCTGTTTTTAGAATAGATTGACACATAATATTTTTATATGGATTATTTTCATCTACTTTATGAATTCTATCATCTATTTTTTTTAGACCATTCACTGGTAATAGAAGTTGTTCTGGTACCCCACAATATGGACATTTATTATATTTATCATATTTCAAACTTGTGGAAATACATTCATAATGATATTCATAAGAACACAGACAGTCTAATTTTGCAGTACATTTTCCTTTCAAACATTCACCACAAATAATACAAGACATAATATTTAAGTATATATAACTTATTATTATTGTATACTTAAATGATTTATAATCAAACAATTAATCCTAAAAATATAAATATCAAAAAAAAACTTAAATATTCTGAATATTGCACTCTAATACCCATTAAATATAATAATAATGATTTGATTATACAAACACCTAAAATGTATATCCCATATGGTGAAAAATATGTTTATAACAATATTAATAAAAAATATGTTGATATGTCTTTTTTAAATATTAAAAATGATGATAATATTAAAATATTTTTTGATAATTTAAATATTATTTATGATAAAATTAATAATTTTTATGAATATGATGTTGATGATATTATTAAAAAATATAATAAAAATAATTTATTAAGATTAAAAATTACAAAAGATATTTTAATTTATGATCAAAATAAAAAAAATATAGATAAAATTATAAATAATACATACGGGAGTTTTATAATACATCTACAAGGATTATGGTTAATGAATGATACATTATATTTTCATTGGGAATTATTACAATGTAAATTAGACATGCCTATATATTTAAGTGAATATAGCTTTATTGATGATGTCAAACCAATTATTAATAAAGGAAAGGGTAAGGGCAAATCTAAAGATACTGCTCCGCCTCCACCTCCACCTCCACCAATTAATTCTAAATATGATAGAATGATAAAAATGGGAATTCCTAAAGAAGCAGTTTTACAAAAAATGCGTTTAGAAGATGCTCCCAAAAGAATAAATCCAAACGATTTACAAAACGTTATTTTAAAAAAAACAGTTATTAAAGAAAAAGAAAAGGTAGATGATATGCCTTATTTAGCAGAATTATTAAAAAGAATAAAAATATTTTCTAATGTATAATGCCCAAATCCAAATCTAAACCATTTGCATTTTATGTAAATTCATTAAAGAAATCCCTTAAAAAAAATAATGAAAAATCACAACGCAAAAAGAAAAACAGTAATACCGTTTCTAAAAAGATCCTTAGGAAAAAACAAACAAAAAAAAGAAAAAGAATCAAAAAAAGATAAAATATTATTTTAACTTTTTTTTTAAGATAAATTATAATTAAAATATAATATAATTTATATAATGTCGACAGTAAATGAATTACTTGTGGAGATTAAAAAAGGTTGTCCAGAACAAACAAATGAAATAGATAAATTAATATCTAATATTGATAAAACAACATTATCTAAATCTATTTATAAAAAAGAAAAATCTGATTCAAAAAATAAAAAAAAACTTAAAACAGCGAAAAAATCTTATAGTAAAATTAAAGATATTAAATTATTTTTAAAAGATAAAAGTAATCTAAATAAAACTATTGAATACAATCAAGTCAATCCTAAACTGAAAACTTCTAAAGCTTATCAGCGATATGAAAATTATAAATCTGCTACTATGATTAGCGATGTAATAAAATTAGGAGGATCTTTTAATGATATGGTTAATGATTATAATAAGGGACTTTTAAAAATAATAGATAATAAATCATCTACTAAATCATCTGCTAAACCATCTACTAAATCATCTACTAAATCATCTACTAAATCATCTACTAAACCATCTACTAAATCATCTAGTAAATCATCTACTAAATCCTCTAGTAAACCATCCGAACATGGTATACCATTTAGTTCAATAGAAGGTTGTGGTCATATTGATTTTGCAGATGATAATTTAGAATTAATTAAAAAAGATTCCTTTATAAAAAAATCTAAACATTTTAAAGAAATTACAACTGATGATGATGGAAATTGTGGATATCACAGTATTATACAAGGATTAATAGAAAGTTATTATATTTTAGGAGAAAAAACAAACGATAATTTAAAACAATTTATTAAAAATATTAAAGAAAAATTAAATTTAGATCCAAAACAAATTATATCTGATAATAGAAGGAATAATAAAATAACAATACCCAGGCAAGTTGTAAATCATTTTAGAAGATTTATATTAGATGTACCCGCGCCCGGCAAAATTATGCCTAATGGTAATCCCATACATATTATAGAAAGAGAAGACGAAGTGCCAACATATATTTGGGATACAAAAAATGAAAAATATACTAAAAAAAAACTAAAGGCGGAATTTATAAAAGAAAATCAAAATAAAAATAAAAGCATTGTAAATAGTATTAAAGGAGGTATTAAAGATACAGGGACTATTACTAGTAGTTATTGGTTAAGAGAGGAAGTTATAAATAGTATTGTAAGTATATTTGATATTACAATATATTCATTTATGAATTATATTGATGATTTATATGAAGTTGATAGATTTATAAATACTCCCGATTTCAAAGGAAAACAATCAGAAGGTCACGAAGAAAAATTTGGTAAAGGTCATATAATATTTATGGTAAATAATGGCGTACATTTTACTTATCTAAAAACAGATATTCAAGGTTATAATAATAATATCTTAAATTGTTTAGGATTAGATGAAAAAGATAGTTCACCATCTCCATCATCTTCATCATCTCCATCATCTTCATCATCTCCATCATCTTCATCACCTCCATCATCTCCATCATCTTCATCATCTCCATCATCTCCACCATCTCCATCATCATCTGATTTTACATTCAAAACTAAATCCTCATCCAAATCCTCATCCAAATCCACATCCAAATCCACATCCAAATCCACAGCCAAATCCGCCCCCAAATCCAAATCCAAATCCAAATCCAAATCCGAAACTAAAACTAAGAAATCTATTAAGATATCCTCCGCCAACTATTTAAAACCTTTATCATCTATGTTGAGTAGTAGTGGTTCCGTATTAAATGAAGACGAATTGGATAATATAGATTATTTAAAAAACCAAAAATTATATGAACAAGAATTATATAAAATAATTAGAAAGCAAATGCCAAATTCAACTGAGCCTGAAATTAAAAAAGTATTCAATGATCAAATTAAAGAAATAAAATCTAAATATAAGAAATAATGGATAATATATTTTTAGATGATGATGTAGAAATGAATGAAAATAATTATGTAAATGAAAATAATATTATAGATAGAGATAATAATTTAGTTCAATGTGAAAATAATGAACAAGGTTTATATGATATAGATAAATTAATTCTAAAAGATGTTCATAGAGAAAATATTTTATTATCAAGTAATGATACAGAGGATATATCTCATGATAGTAAAACATTAAAATTTAATTTAAATAATAATGGAGCAGGGGGAATACAATATAAAAAAAACGTAATAGGTTTTAGATTGAATGAATGTATTTTTACATCTCCTGTTTATAATATAACCAACGCAAATAACAAAATCACTCATTCGGACTCCACGATTACGGTAGATGTCGGATATTATACAATATATACATTACAAAATGCAATAAATTCCTTCTCCGACAACGTCACTTTGGATCTAAAATATAACGCCCAACAACAAAAATATTCCATTAAAAATACAGGTAGTAGTGATATCACCGTGGATCTGCTCGAAAACAAAAATCAATTATTGAAAGACTGCGGGTTTACAAAATTAGGGATGTTAGAAGCTGGTACCGATAGACCAGCAGACACTCATCCATCATTAATTATTGGAACATATATAGATATAGTTGTCGACGAAATACCATACAAAGCATGTAAACAAAATCCAAAAGGTTTTAATATTGTTCATAGATTACCAATTAGATCAG
>Ga0206128_1000383_pt1 | contig 51260 bp, 63 predicted proteins | sample Helgoland_Spring_7_FD_148601 | JGI IMG/M metagenome (GOLD analysis project Ga0206128, IMG submission 148601) | Pelagic subsurface seawater microbial communities from Kabeltonne, Helgoland, North Sea - Helgoland_Spring_Bloom_20160426_1 | ecosystem: Environmental > Aquatic > Marine > Epipelagic ... | reverse complement strand
AAAGAAATTACCAGAATCAAGATTGGGGGTTGCGTTAGCTCGACCAGCACCAGCAATGAACAAAGCTCCAGTAGATGCGTGAACCCTCTCAACCTTGCCTAGGTTTTGTATAAGCGAGGTCTCACCAGCAGGGGCCGTAGCAGTTAGCTCTCCAGAAGTAGTGCTAACATAGAGTTGATCACCAAGGGAAAAAGGTGTTGTATCTATGTTATGTAATTGGCCATAAGTTACGCAATTAACATTTGCATTAGCACTAACTGTAGTTTGAGATACTCCAAAGGATGGCATCTTAGTAAAGTCACTAGCGTTTGCCTTCATAACTATAGGCGTATTTCCGCTTATTCCTGAAATATAAAGTGCATCACCTTTAGTTATTGCCTCCCCAGCCTTAGCAGGAAACACCTGTGCACCGCTGAGATCACCCTCAAACAACGGTGCTTCAATGGTACCTGTTACGATACCACCAGTTGATAGTAAGTAGTCTTCAGCATCTGCTGTTGCAATGGTGCCTAAATCTAAGTTAGTCCTAGCTGCACTTACATCTGTTAAGTCACTTAAGTTGTTTGTGGCAAGTAACACACCAGAGAGAGAAGCATAAGCACTCACCCACTGGGCACCCTCATACACTTTCATAGTGTCAGTGGTGGTGTTGAAGTACAAAGTACCAGCTACTAAAGGATCACCATCATTATCTGTGGTGGGGTCATCAGTTTTCTGTCCCAAGTATCTGTCATCAAAGCTATCAAAAGCTGCTAGTGCTGCATCCCTAGCTGCTTCTGAAGCAGCCTGAGCTGTTAAAGAAGTAGCTGCACTACCAGCAGAGTTAGTTGCTGAAGTAGCAGAAGCTGTAGCACTTGCAGCAGAAGCTGTAGCACTGTTAGCTGCATCAGTGGCTGACCCAGATGCTGCTAACTCTGAAGAACTGGCGTTAGTTTCTGAGACAGCAGCAGCACTAGCACTAGTAGATGCAGAAACTGCACTAGCAGCAGCAGCGTCCTTAGACACTAGTGCGCTTGCCTCAGATATATCAGCATTAGTTTCACTATCAAATGAAGCTGCTTCTGAAAGGCTAGCTTCAAGAGCACTGGAAGCTGCATTAGCCTCACTCACATTAGCAGCGTCAGCGCTAAGTTGAGCATCTGATGCACTTGATGCTGCACTCACAGCACTCGATGCAGCAGCAGCTTCACTGTTTATTGCATTAACTTCACTAAGACCTGCATTAGTTTCACTAGTCGAAGCAGCAAGTGCAGCAGCAGAAGCTGTAACAGTATTAGCAGCTACAGAAGTCTCACTAGCTTGAGCATTTTGTGCAGCAGTTAAAGCTTGGTTCTTATAGTCAAGTGCTTGAGTAGCAGAGCTTCCAGCTTGAGTCGCACTGGCAGCCGAGGCAACAGCGCTTGTCTCAGAAGCATTGGCACTAAGAGATGCCTCAGTTGCAGATGCAGTAGCGTTAGTTTCACTAGCTGAGGCAGCTTGAGCTTCACTAACAGCAGTTGCGCTTGCTTGGCTAGAAACTGTAGCTGATGCGGCAGCATCTTGAGCATACTTATAAGCGCCATAGAAAGCTGTACTGTCCACTAAAGAGACTGAAGTAGCCCATTGCATCGCAAGGTCTTCGGAATCTGAAGCAGCAGTAGAACTTGCAGCAGCGTTAGCTTCGCTCAAAGCAGCGTTGTCTTCTGAAGTTTCGGCAAGATCTGCTGAGGCTAAAGAGGCAGCTGCACTACTTGCTGACGCAGCAGCACTGTTTACCGAAGTGAGAGAGTACTGTTGAGCAGCAATAGAAGCTGTGGTAGCACTTATGTCAGATGACTCAGCACTAGCTTCACTTGCGGCAGCGGCAGCAGCACTGGCAGCAGCACCACTGGCACTGTTACTAGCTGCGAGAGCTTCATTCTCTGCATCAACAACGTGTTGCGCTGCTAATAGATTAGAAGTTTCAGCGTTGACTGCACTTGTCTCTGAGCTAATAGCACTTGCAGCACTCTGAGAAGCACTCGCAGCACTGGCATCAGCACTCGAAGCAGCGTCAGTTTCACTAGTGAGTGCAGAAGATGCGCTGGCAGCAGCAGCAAGCTCTGAGGCATAAGCAGCTGCCTGAGACACTTTCGCTTCATTAGCAGCAGAAACAGCTGTGTCGTTAGCTGTGATTGCCTCAGGCGAACCGTTTTCCCCAAAAGAGCCGCCAAGTGATGAATCATCAGTTACTATTAGATTAGTAGTTGGTTCTGGGCCTACAGTGTTTGTGGGTATGACTTGGACTTGATCATCCCCGGAACCTCCAAAAGATCCACCAAGAGCGATATCATCTGTTATATCTGACATGTTGCCTCCTTAGATTAATCCCCTTGCATCAAAGCTAACATGAGCTTGACCAGCGGAGAGTTTACGTTTCTTCTCTTCGTTGTTTAACTCTTGTACGGCTTCTGCAAAGCGAGCTTTATATTTCTCTGATTGTTGATCTTCTTGTAAGTAGTCAAAGCAACGATGCAAAGCACCGAACAGTAGTACACGCTCATTTTGATCTTTCAACCAATTACCAATCTCTGCGACATACCTGACATACTCACCTTCAATCTCTTGATAAGTTCTTTTCTCCAGCACTGTAAGTGCTTCATACTCAACCGCAGTCTTTACCTCATAGGTATCACTGTCAGCTTGAGCCTCAGCAAGTGTAACCGTAGCAGGTATGGTCTTACGTGCATCTAGGGCAGCGAGTCTACGGTAGTAGAACAACTCTACAACATCACCCTCAGCTACTAGCTGACCCGCAATCAGGATGTTCCCACCCTTACGGGTAAAGTAACCACTGTTGTGAGTGCTATCGTTGTAGTCGTAGAAGGTCTTAGTGTCTACTGTTTCATTGTACACAGTGTCTTGATATGCACTATGAGTGTTTACACTGGGCGTATCTGAAGCTAAGATGATTGCATAGTTCTTCTGGTTAACATCAGTAACCTCAACACCATTAACAGTAGCTCCTATCTCAGGGCGTTTGGTCGTGCCCATAGATCTCAAGACAATAAAAGAGACTGTATCATGGGGCACTGCAAAGGTAGCATTAGCTACGTCTGGGTTAGTGTCGTTAGTGTTAAACTGTGCATCTTTAATGTTATTACTTACAGCTACTGCATAGACACCTTCTGATGTCTTTGTACAATAGGTGATGGGTGTGTCTTTACGAATGACGTAGTACTTAGAGAACTCCAAAGGTGGAATCTCTAAATGTCGGTACGCTTCATCTGCGGCATACCTTAAGCTTGATTGTATAATAGAGTCAGAAAGAACCGCTTGCTCACGGTTAGCCCAATCTCGTACCATCTTTACTAATTCTGTATATGTAGCCATTGGGCCTCTCCTTCTACCATTTAACTTTGTTAGCCCAATAAGCTGCACTCATTGGCCCTTTGCTAATGTTCTTTTGATGACGGGCCTTAAAGCTTTTACGCTTAGCCTTCATCTTTGCTGACTCACCTGCTTTAGGCTTTCCTGCGGTTGAGGCACCTTGCTCTCCAAACCGTATGATCTTCTCTACACCATTGGAACATGCTTTTACAACATGGCTCTTTGTTGGGTGGTTAGGAGTACGCTGGGGTTGGTTACACTTCATTTTACTTTTATCAATTGCCATCTTTTTCCCTCCGCTTGCCGCTTGCCGTGACATCATGTTTAATCCTTTTAGAGCTAGTCTTTTTACGCTTGCTCCTTTCTTTCTCTGCCTTGGTCATCTTAGCTGCGACAGCCTTAGGTCGGCAGGAAGGGTAGGGTCGCTTGCTGTCTTTTGCAGACTTACGACCACACGCTTCACCTGTCTTAAGGTCAACCCATTCCTCGTGGAACCACTTACTTAAACCGCCTTTGTACTTAGCCATTATCGGTAGCCTCCCCCACGTTTCTTATATTCTTTTACTAGCCAACCGTTAGCATAAGCAGAAGGATACACATCAAACTTACGCTTAGCTTCTGCCTTAACTCGGGAGTATAAAGCCTTGTTAGTTGGAACAGGCTTGCTTAAGGGGCCTTTCTTATTAGCCATCACTGCCCCCTAGTAAGACATTAATGCTGGATACTCTGACTTCATGATTGCAATAACCTTACGAACTGCTGTGGGGTCGTGCATGAAGTTTGCATCGTGTACATCAATCTTGTATTTAGTTAAAATATCTAAAGCTACGATATCAGGAATAGTACATGCCTTTTTGTACCCAATGTCTTTACGCCCTATACGGGTTCCTTCTCTATCAGCTTTAGCTTGCGCTATAAAAGGTGCAGCGTCTTGATGAATCTGGAAATCACCTGTGTCTATATCAATACCACCTGTCATTCCACCTGCGGTATTAATAGTATAGTGTTTAGAATCCATTAGTCCCACCTCTTATATCTTAATTAGTTATCGCTACAAAGCGACCAGTCTTTCCAATAACACCAAGGACTGGGCCAACAATGGCGAAGTCAATAGTGCCTTTAATAAATCGAGCTGATGACAGCTCATAACCACCACCTGTTGCGTCTGCGGTTACCCACACGCAGTCCTCAGCAGGGAGGTTGTATTGTGTTCCAGCTGTGAAGCCATTAGCTGTTGTTCCGATTGTACCTTTAATTACCATCATAATTACTTATCTCCTAAAGCAATAATAAAAAAAGGGGGAGAAGCCCTAAAGCAACTCCCCCATAGATGTTACCCTAAAGTCTTACTTAAGACCGTAGATAGCACCACAACCCAATGGGTTCTTAACTTCAAACGTGTTCTCTTCTACCAGCATACCGACAGTAGAGTCACCTTTCTGACCTACATCTACTTCGGCCAAAGGACGCAGAGATGCAAGTGCAAACCACTGAGGATCATATACAAGTGCACATGAATCAGAGTAGTCGTTCGCAGTACCAGCAGTGCCAGTCTGGAGACCCATGATGTAGTTTGGAACTACCATCAGATCACCAAAGTCAGACATGTAGATATCAACAGACTGACGTAGCTTGCCATCTGCATCAATGTTACGCTGAACACCAGTGTCACCAACCATCAGGTCAGAGAAGTCACGGCGAAGCTTAGGAGACAACATGATCTTAGTTGCCTTACCGCCTTGCTCGTAGATCTTCTGCATGGTGCCATCGATGTCAGTCAGGCTCAGTGCTGAACGAGAAGCATCAGCAAGCAAGGTAGGAACGTGAGTGCCCTTACCAGCGTTAGCGCCAACAGCAGTACCAGAAGCAAAAGTACAAGTCTTCTCGTCATTTACGTATGACTGGAAGCCACCCATGGTACGAGTACCTGAGCCGTTAGCAACCTGATAGCCATTTACCAGATCGTGCTCGATGTCACGGCGAAGCTCAGTACCACGCTTCTTCAACTGGTATGCGTACTCATCAGCAACGCCAGCCTGATCTACTGCACGGCGGGTGCCGGATACAGCGATAGTCTTACCGTTGATCTGAGTGTAGTTACCCAAGCGAGTGCGTGATGGGCCAACAGGGTTAAATGCAGCACCGCCTTCAGAACCGCCAGCACCGGGCTGTACGTAGTCAGCACCGTCAACCAGCTTAGAGTTGCCGGGTGCAGCTAGCTCGTCAGTCTGCCACTCGTGGTAGATTGCAGTAGCTTTGCTCTTGCCGATAGACGACAGGAAAGGAGTCTCATCACGAGTGATAAGGGAGATGAAGTTAGCAAGATCTTCACGTTGTGAAACATTGCTGTTACTAGTTCCAGAGGCAACGCCTCCAGCTGGGCCTGTGGTAGCTCGACCGCCAATTGTAGCCATAATAGTATTCCTTATATTTAATTAGAGTTTCAGAGAGTTTGCTGCATAATCCCGCAGAAAAGCCATCTGGTCATCAGAGGAAGCATCTTCACGGAAGGCTCTTGCCTTCGTCATCTTGGATGCGTCCTGCTTCTGACGATTGGGTGACTTCGCCTTTTTGGTAGGCACTGCTTTCTTTGAAGGAGCAGCCTTACGTTTGGCTTGGCCTTTAGTGACACCTTGCTTTAACACACGGTAGTCATTCAATAGCCGAACAATGTTAGGATCAACAATAGAATCTACAAGCTCTTCAGATACACCCTCACCTATGGCAAAGTTACGTATCTCAGCAGCTATCTCAGCATTAAACCCGGGCAACTGTGCTTCAATGTTATCATTAAAGTAAGTCAGCTGTTCTTCCCAGAGTTGTTCCTGAATAGATTGTTGTTGTACTTTTAATTGTTCTTGTAAGCCTTCACGCTGCTTGCGAGCATTCCAGTATCTTTTCTGGACTTGTTCACGTTGATCCTTCAGTTCGCTTACCTCGTAAGTGTCACCATCAGCACGAGCCTTATCAATCTTAGCCTCGATGTCATGGTATTCCTTAGCAAGGTTTTGTTCAGTTCCTACTAGAATTGCAGCAGAAGCGTTACCAAGTTCTTGCACTTCAGCGAGGGCTCGTGCCCGTTCGTCTTCAAGTGCTTTCTTAGCTTCGCCTAGTTCACGACCCTTTTTACTAAGTGAGCTGTCAGTCTGATAGCCTTTCAGGAGATCCGCAAAGGATACATCCAGTTCTTCACCATCAATCTTAACACGGACTTTAGCGTCCAGATCTAAATCGTCAGCAGTGAATACATCAGTCTCTTGGGTAGAATCCTCTTCGGAATCATCCTCATCTTCTGTTTCTTCTGCGTCTTCTTCATCTCCCTCTTCAGTAACGGTTTCATCAGATTCTTCAGGGTCTTCTACTTCGTCTGATTCCACCGGGTCAACCTCTGGAACTTCCTCATTAGGTAGCGGTGCTTCATTCTCCAGAAAGTCTGAATTACTTAGCACGGCATCTAGGAGGCTCTGTTCGGTCTGACCGTTATCGGACATCTGCACATTGTCATCCATAGCGGGTAGAGTAGTGTTGTCTGTCATATTTAATTCCTCTTCTATTTAGCAACAGCTTTCTTAGCTGCTACCTTTTGCGTAGTTGGTTCAGTTGCTGGTACTAGGTTAGCTTCATAACGATCCTTGAGAGCATATAGGCTCACCAAGTTGTTTGAGTTTAACTTACATTTACCTGCACTACGCATTGAATCATATTCTAATAATCCAATCATCCCCACTACATTCTCTAGTAGGGTTTCATAATTAATTGTTCTACTGTCCATCGTCCTCGACCTCTCTTTCTAAGTGTGGTATGTTCTTTCCGTACATCTCGTATTGTGCTAGCTTGGACTTAACGTCCCCCAAGGATAAGACACAGGAGTAAATAAACTCTCTGGTCTTATTCTCATGGGGTTCCGTATTGAGGAACTGAAGGTAGTAATCTACCATCAACTCCCCATAAGCCCCTGTGAAAAACTCTTCACGCTCTCTTGAAGCGAACTGGGCATTCACTAGGGCTTGTTTAGCTAGGACATCTGGATGTACATTCTTCAACCGCTTCTCGGCTGTCTGCTTGTACTTATTCATCCTATTCCTCTTATTAGATTGGTAATTGACCTTGCATCATAGCCATCATATCTTGTTCAGACATCTGGCCTTGTGGGGCTTGTTCCTGTGGCATAGGCTCTTCCATTGGTTGTTCAACCTTACCACCCATGACCTCAGAGACCATTGCTAGTATCTGATCATACGTTGGGTGCTCAGGGATAACAGCACCTTCCTTCTGTGCTTTGATCGTTAGATCAGCCCACTCTTGGTAGTGCTTATCAATGGCTACTGCCATTTGCTTAGAATTGTCTTGTACAGTGTTAGCACTCTGTGCATCAGTGTAACGAACATTAGCTTCTGATAGATCAACATCAGCCGCAGCCTTTCTGTTCTGAAGCTCCTGTGTCTTCTGGGCATTCTCAGTTTGTGATTGGACTGCCTTAGCTGCATTCTCTTTAAACTCATCAGTAGTGTAGTCTTCTAGGAAGTCATCACTGGATAGTCCCATAGCTTCTAACAACTTAGTTGCAAGTATTGCAGGTGACTCTGGCTTAATGATACTGCCAGCTCCAGCTGAGTTCAAGCTAGGTAAGATCTGTTGACCTACTGTTGTTAGCTTATTGATCAGGTTAGCATTGCTGTTCTCACCGATGTCCAAGATGACATCACATTCCATACGGTCTGGTAGGTTTCCACAATCCACAACCTCTGTAATGCCACCAACACAGACATTCATCTGGTTGATCTGCTTACGGATAGTTGAGTATACACCCTCACATAGACGCTTGAGACCTGTCTCAGCGAACCTACGGGCAATGTGTTGGATGCGTTTCTGGGAAGCAGACTGCACAGCAGCCATCTTACCTTCACTGTTACCAGAGACATACAGTGTATCGTTAAGGCCTTGAGCAGCCTTAGACATACCTGTCGCTTGTTCTTTAATAATCTGTAGGTGTTGCAGTAACGGCACAGTACCAGTCGAGATAGTCTCAGGAGGTAGGGCAGCAACAGCACCTTGTGGTGATCCGTTAGTAGGGATGATCTGTTTAGGCTTCATGTTCTGCAACGCAGAGAAGTCTACCACGTTTGGATCAGCTAACTTAGGACTGTAGTTAGTAAGGTACGTGTTCTCCACGAAGCCCCTTAGAATAGCCGTAGCAGCCAAAGTAGACGAACGGGTAAGGTCAGCTATGGATAGACCATAGAACTCGTGAGGGATGTCTATAGGGGACAATGCGGCCACCTGAATAAGATCACAGTCTTCTTCATGGAATACCTTGCCACCAATCATAATGAATCGCTTAAGCTCAGCAATACCATCACCATCACGGTCAACATTCATCCAGCACTCTGTCACAGACAGCTCTCGATTGGCTTCTACAGGCATTGAGTCACTAGCACCCTGCCAGTAAGACATACCAACTACTTCCTTACGTGCAGCAACGTCTTGGCTGTAACGGGTATTACCCGACCATGCCATACCACCTAGCTCATCCCACTCATCATCGTTGATGTTATCAGCAATATCAGGCCAATACTTACGGATTTCACTACGTGTCATGTCTGTTTGGATACCAACAAAGTTAGCGTCTTCAATACAGGTAGCATCACGGGAAATACGGAAGTTCTCCGGGGGGATGTTCTCTAATCGTACCTTAGAACGGTCTATGGTGCGCTTAATGCGTACGTTTACGTAGACAAGTTCAGCATCACCTGTAGCATCTACCTCATTCTCAAACTCAAGATCACCTACGATCTCTACAGATTCATCAGACAGCAGCTCATCGAGCTTCGCCTGAGAGATCACTTCGTACTCTTCAAAGGTTGTGTAGTAATCCTCTACATAATCCCATCGAATGATACCATTCTTCCAAAGGAGGGAAGACTTTATCCATGTTTGGATTATCTCCCATCCATTATTCTGTTTAAACAAGCAGTAATTGGTTACCATAGAGGCATCGTGTGCTTGTTTGTGTGCACCGGGAGAGGCTGCATAGGGGGTGAATTTAGCCAGCTTACCATTGTTTAGGAACAGGTCACATAAGACAGCTGTGTACGCTTCAACTGTTTCAGTTGTAGACGTATCAACAATGGTGCTTACGCCTTGTGGCTTCAAGTGCCCTTGGGCTAGACCAGCATACTCATAGGTGCTCTTCTCACGCTCTCTTGAGAGGTCTGAGGAGTTCAACCAATCACCTACACTGTTAGCAATACCCTGTTCAACTAGGTTAGCTAGCTGTTCATCCGTTACTTTCTCTTTATATCCGTGACTCATTAGTGCCTCCAAGGGGTTGATTTAGACTTCTCTAGTTCTTTACTAGAGTAACTACCAGCCTTAGGCAACTCTCTGGGTTTCTTACTAGCCTCTTTCTTAGCAGTCTTTTGCTTAGGTGCTTCTTCGTTAAATCGCATAGTTCCCTCCAAGGGTCAATCTATCAATCGTTATAATGAAGACTATTGCTACATGTCCTGCCACTATACGTGTGGCCTTTGCAGGTACGGTCTTCGTTAATAAAAAGGTATCGTTTTATTCCCCCAGCGATACCAGACTGGGTGAGGACTAATGGAATCCAGTTGGGGCTTTTAACCCCGTATTCATAACCATTGAGTTTCATCCTCGATCTGCATAGAAACTCTGGTTGACCAAGGGACATTGTTACTCTGAAGCTTATCCCAGTGGGTACGTAAGACTTCACAGGCTATGGCCAATGCCATTACCGTGTCATCATTACAGCCAGCTGCTGCTTCAGTCTTCCCTGTGTCCGTTGATACATAGTCTTTTAGTTCTTGAATCATAATGTTAGAAGGGATGTTAACCTCTTCGTTCTCTATGAGAGACTTCAAGTTACCTATGATAGCTGGCTTAGAAGCTGAGGTAGTCCTGAAGCCTACACGAGCAGCAGACTCATGGTTGACATTAGCCTTCTTAGCCTGTTTATAGAGGTTGACATAGTTCATTGATTCAAGCTTTTGTATTGTTGCAATACCCATCGAGTTAGACTCTGGGCATAGGAGTGAGTTGTTGTAATAGCGACCTAGGTAGAACAGTAGTTCCCCGAAGAGACTAGGGTCTATCCTATTGTCCCTATACAATGCCATCACTCTATAATCTTTGTTTAAGACAACAGCAGTGGAGTAATCCTGACCAACACCCAGTGCCACATCAGCAGCAATAACATAGTTGTCTTCCCACTTAGGGTAGCTAAAGATCTGTAGCTTACCCTCCCGGTTATCCTCAAACTGCTTACTGTTAGCATCCCACGACCTGTGGCTCTCTGGAGTCTCTGGTACCAGCTGTTCCAGCTTCTCTATGTCAAAGACATTAGATCCTGAGACTAGAAATGCTTCCTCAGCTGTAGTGGGGTATTCCTGTCGGAACTTATGTTCACCCCCTTCAGCTATCTTCAGCCTTCTCCAGTAGAGCTGGTCATTGTCTAGGTCAAACCTTTCAACAAGCTTCTCTTCCTCTACTGATAATTCCATACCTTCCGGGTGTGGTCTACGGTATTCATCCGTAAGGAACCATGGGAGGAAGATAGGCAGGTATTCATTCTCCCCAGCAACAGCTCCCTTCCACAATCTATAGAACTCTCCCTGAGCACCATTAGCGGTGGACTCTAGGATTACCTCGGTACCATCGGTCTGTGGGATACCTTGGAACAAACCTGCAAGTATCTTCTCATCGTGGTTCCAGAAGGCAACCTCGGATAGGTGTGCGATTGTTGGAGTAGTACCTCGGCCAGCTTCAGGTGCCCCAGCAGTATAAAGACGGTAACTAGCCTTAGCAGACTTGTCTTTGAAGTACGGTGAGGTAATGATGACTTCCTTGGCATTACTACGTTCCTCCTTAGGGGACAGTGCTTCAGGCATATTCCTGATTAAGTTCTTAGACATACTGAACAGAGCATCTGAAGTAGCACTATCATGTGCCATTACAACTGACCTCGAATGAGGAGAGAAGTATGACTTCCAATACACCCTACCTACACAGTACGTAGAGATACCCTGCTGTCTTGCCTTAAGGATGATGGCCCTAACACGACCAGTCTCTTCCAACTGCTTTGTTAATTGTTCTGTTATAAGGATCTGTGCTTGGTTTAACTTGAAGGGTACAAAGCCCTTACTAGAGTCCTTAGTCACAATCCGTATCTGCTCCTGTGCGAAGCGTGTGAAGTCTTGTGAGTACTCTTCGAGAAGGTTACGCTTCTCTTTCTCCTTCACAAGCTTAAGTAATTCTGTCTTATCCATTGCGTTAGTCCTCGGTGACTGGGCAGTATAAGGTCTCTCATAAACATATTTGTGGTATTCTGGGAGATCTGTGGGGATCTGTGGGAGGTTTGGGTACCCCCCTACTTATGAGTGCAACCAATTGTGAGACTTAGCTTCAGAGCGTGTGTCTATAAGTCAGGGGTATTGAGGTACCCTTAATACTTTCGGTACCCCCCTTGTTTCCCCATAGTGATTCCTGCCACTGTAGTGCTCTGTAAGAGCTTCTAGGGGGTGTACTATAGTAATCCCCTAGGTATTCCCTTATATCCTCCTATAGGGACTAACGAGAGCCCTGTTAGCAGTGGAGTTTACGGGAGTTACAGTGGGGTATTGTGGGGATCTATGGGAACCTGAGGGTGAAGACATGGTACTCTGTAGTAGACATCGTGAGCCACACTTTGTGTGTCTCTTTGGTAGATTAGCTACACCTAATTCCCCCTTTGGTGGTGCCTTCGGGCATCATCCTTTTTAATTCAATAGGAGTATCCTCATGGATTCTATTACTTTATTAGCACTATCGTTCACCACTGTTGCCATCCTAGTAACCTTAGGGTTCACTGCATCTCTAGTAGCAGATGGCTTGCACAACTGGCACAAAGAACGACAGTACCGTAACCGTCCTCGTGGTGCCACACGTAGGACATTCAAGTAACACCTTGGGAGCCACACTGCGTGTGTCTCTTTAATAGATAGGTACAATCCTGTATCATCTAATCTCTTAATTTAACATAAGGTTAAACATTATGACTGCTATCATTGAAGCTCCACGTAACTACATCATCCGTAACGCTCAGCTTAACTGGGCACGTTTGGATAAGCCAGTGTCTCCCTTCGGCACTGAGCAGTACGAGTTACAGATTGCCACGGACAGCAAGGATGTAGCTAAAGAATGGACTGCTAACTTCCTCAATGTCAAAGAGAAGGACGGCATGTTCTCAGTAGGTCTCAAGCGTAAAGCCCGTAAGGCTAACGGTGAGGACAACGGTAAGCCTAAGGTTGTTACAGCTGATCTCCAGCCTCTTCCAGAGGGCATCATGATCGGTAACGGCTCCGTAGGTAACGTGAAGGTCTATCAGTATCCGTACGATGTAGCTGGTCGCAAGGGCACTGGATGCTCACTCACAGCTGTACAGATCACTAACCTGATCGAATACGCAGGTGGTTCATCTGATGACTTCGTAGCTATCGAGTCAGAAACACCAGCAGCTTCACCAGTGGCATCGGACTCTGTAACATCCGGTGACCTCTTCTAAGTACTAAAGAAACACTCGGGGCACTCAGGCATCACGCTTGGGTGCTCCGTAGCTTCTTGGTCAACCGACAAGGCTCATCCTGCATTCCTAGCGAGAGATCTCGGTAGTCCCTTTAGGGGGAACCCCGGTACTCCCTATCTATTAAGAGAGGTAGTTGTATGTATGTATATTATAGAGCTATGGCTCTTAAAGAGTTCCAAAGTGTCTTCATAAGAGAAGAGGACTACACTGGTTCTCAAGGTAGTACCTACTGGGCTGATAGTGCATCAGTAGCTAGTCGCTATATGAGTCCTAACAGAGTACTTGTAGAACTAACACTAGACAGACCTATCAACCCTGACTATAAGGGAGTAGCTGTTGGTGTTGATCTCCAAGGGTACTCTAACAATCATATAGAGTACTGTATGCCTAAGGTGTACTTCCAATCCAATGTTCTTCCTAACCTATTAGAGGTCACTTACTATGCCTAAGCCATTACAGGTAGCAACAACCATCCAGTCACAGATAGAGTCTGGTAGAGACAGTAAGGGTACGTCCGGTAGACACATGATGATGTGTTGGGCCTATGAGTCTCCATCAGTCGTAGAGGCTTACAACGACTACTGGGGTGGTCTACAGTTCCATGTCTCTGGTTTCAAACACAAGGGTACAGTAAGGGTCATGCTACATTACAATGACACATACACTGTATCCTTCTTAGATAAGCAAGGTAATGAAGTACACTCCGTAGACTACATCCACTTCCCTGAGTTAGCTGAGACTATAGATAGCTTCGTAGAGACTGGAGAGGTACTAGAAGATGCCTAATGATGATTACTTCACGTTATTAGCTATGGAACAATTGCAACAGGACATTGATGATGGTGATTGGTCTGCTATCTATGAGCTACTACAACAGCTTCCAGACAACACCCTGATGCAGTACGTAACCTTCGAGGAGCCTTCTTATGATTGAGTCAGACTACACCTGTTATAAGTGTGGCCCTGTACATGGGGATGATGTCAACTCATTAGAGGTTGTTGATCATGTCCCTTATGGGGATCAGTCAGTCCCTATGTACACCTATGAATACAGTTGCAACTACTGTAATAGTGAGGTGGAGTACGATGGGTGACATGACTATCCTCTTAATATCATCCATAGCAATCTGTCTGTATATTAGCCTAACTAAGGATTAACCATGAAACTATTAGATAGAAGTGGTGGTAACACCAAACTCAACAAGACCAATAAGAAAGAGATTGATCTACACTTTGCAGGTCTATCAATGCACCCTGATGATGCTATATGTGCTGGTGCTAAGGCTGCTGGTTGTATGGATGATTGTCTTAAAGAAGCTGGTCTCGGTGGTGTCTACCCCAGTGTCAACCAAGCTCGTCAAGCTAAGACAGACTTCTATCTATCAGATCAAGAAGGTTTCTTGGTACAGTTACGTAGGGAACTAACCAACTACGTTAAGTGGTGTGCTAAGAAAGGACTGCATGGTGTCGTACGCTTAAACGTACTGTCAGACATCCCTTGGGAAACCCATAACATCCCACAGGACTTCCCCGAGCTTAGCTTCTATGACTATTCTAAGGTCGCTAAGAGGTTCCACAAGGGTATGCCTAGTAACTATCGGTTGATGTTCAGCTACAGTGGTAAGCCTAGCTATAAGAAACAAGTACTAAGTTTCCTAGACTCAGGTAGTGACTCCGCTGTTGCTGTTGTATTCAACCGTAGGCCATTCCCAGCTACATTCTTAGGTCGTAATGTTATAGACGGAGATGCCAGTGATTGGGTCAATGTCAACACCAAGGGTGTAGTTGTAGGTCTGACAGCTAAAGGGCCAGCTAAGCATAACGATAATGGGTTTGTTGTTGATGTATCAGAAATACCAGTGTTCGCTGTTGGAGGTATGTAATGAATGGTAAGGGTGACAAAGCAAGACCTTTCAAAGTGTCCCGTGAGGTCTATGAGGATAGATATGATGCTATCTTTGGTAAGAAGAAGGAAACTGTTGTAGTACAGAATGATCTCTATGAGAACTCTCCATTCCATAAGTGGATGCAAGAGTGCCCAGTAGAGTATTCAGAAAACTTCACAGATAATCATGGTACTCGTGCAGAGTACACCTTTTGGATAGAAGAAGTTTAACCTTAATGTAATTATTGGAGTAGTATATGTTTAAAGCAACCAGATTGTTCTCATTCCGTATCTCAAAGAAGTCCAACGGTCGTATCCGATTCACTGCCCTAGGCTTCTCAGGTTTCATTGCTTTACGTAAGATCAAGTCTCGTGGTTATGGCGTACAACGTCAGTCAACCTTCACCCAGCTGCACCTTGGACGTATCTCTATCGCTCTTGAGCACAACCGTCCAGCTAAGCAAGTGTGGAACTTCGCAGGGTAATACTATGAAGGTCTTCGTATATTATAACTTGCGTAAGAAGTGTTTCAGCGTGAAGGCATTAGAGGGTACTAACAAAGGGCGTGTGGTCAAACATGCGTCCTCTGTTATCCTCACTAATGTAACCTTCAAGGTATCAGAAGCAGGTAGACAAAGAGTTCTCAGAGACAAGCAGAAGAATGTACATGCAGGTGCCCAAGGCACACTATGCTCAACTGACATTCCATTTGCTTGGGTAACATCAAGACCTCGATCAGCCACATACAATCCTTATAGTAACAAGACCTTTGTTGATATTGACAGTGGACAACCTGTTGTAAGTTCTGACATGGTTGAATTAACTAATCGTAAGGTTCTTTATAAGGGTTAACATGGTAATCATATCTACAATTATGTACTTCATGATATCAATAGCATTAGTCAATGCGTTACTAGAATCAATTTCAGAAGGATAAGGTAATGGATAGTTTAGATGATAGAGTTATAGATCGTATGATAGAGATAGGGAACATCTCGGATCTACGTAATGATAGGATGGATACAAATGATGAGTACTATGCCAGTATGCTGATGGTAATGGTAAGGGATGCAGAGGCTTATGTGTCAACCATCAGGAGCCATGAAGACTACAATGATATGTCAATAGACATCAATGAAGCACTCGGAGGTATATCGTGAAGTACTTAAAGTTATCAATAAAGTTCCTAGTGCTAATACCAATAGCCTTCACTGTAGATGTAGTTACAACAACACTCAAAGGTATAGCAGTGTTCTTAGAGCTTACAGAGAAATACTCATCCAGACTATTCGATAAAGCACTAGCGTGGTGTAACGATGTCAACTGATCTAATGTACGACATAGAAGCTAGGCTCGATCAGTTGTACTTAGATGCAAACAGAGAGGCAAGAGAGCTAGCCAGCCAGTACAACGAGGCACTAGCAGCTAACCTTCTGGATGCTTACATAGCAGCTGGTAATGAGATAGCAGCAGAGATACTGAAGATAGAACCTGATGCAGATGTTGCAGCAGTGTTCAACTCAGTAAAAACTAACCTCAAGTTAGAAATTGATGAGGGGATACGTTATAGTGTTTAGCTTTCTCTTTGTATTATGTTTGATATTCTTCTGCTTCTTCGTTGGAACTGGTAAAGATTGGGCCATCTTAGGGTGGGCACTTACAGGTCTAGCTTTAGTATCAGGTACACTCCTAAGTAACTTATAGGCTATATTACCCGTACCTAATTGGAACTATAGGGTACACTCAGCTCACGCTGGGTGTGCCTTGTACATTTTTAGTAACCGACATAGCTCACAGTCGTTCCGTTGGCCCCTTTTTTACGTAACCGACAACACGCAACAGGCATCTCGTGGGCAATCTCGCTAGTCCCTATAGGACAACTTTAGTTGAGCCACACTACGTGTGTCTCTTTATAAGAATAAGCAACATAGGAGGTAACATGACAATCAAAAAGATTAAACAACATCCAAACAGTTTAGCTAACCTAGCACCAAGGTTCACACCAGAGAATGCTAAAGAAGCTCAGCTAGCATCAGCAGCTTCCCGTAAGTTAAACAGAGAGGCCCGAGAGAGGCTCTCGCTGACAGCATCAGAGCTTAAGATGGATGCGGATCAACTGATGGCAGTGAACAACTTAACTGCGTTAGACGTAATGAGACTGTCAATGGTTAAGGCTCTGGCTAATGGTGATACAGATCAAGCAGTTGATATTGCAAAGGCACTAGCAGAGTTTGAGACACCTAAGTTAGGCAGGGTAGAGCAGACAATCAAAGAGATCAAAGCAGAAGATATGACTGATGATGAGCTAGATGCAAAACTACAATTACTTATAGGTGGTAAAGCTTAATGCTATACAAGGTATACGGACAGAACAACTGTATGTACTGCACACTAGCAGTAGAACTACTGGAGATGCTCAGCAAGGACTACATATACATGATCATTGATGAGGACATCTCCAAGGCAGACTTCAGGGCCATCTTCCCAGAAGCCAAGACAGTACCCCAGATAATGTCAGTGGACAACACCAACATAAAAAGAATTGGTGGGTACACAGAACTTAGACAACTACTAACAGGAATGTGAAATGAGTATTGATGACGCAACACCAGCAGAGTGGGATAGAGTAGCCAGTAACAACACCACAGTGGTTGAAGAGAGAGACCGTATAAGAAAGAAATGGTCACGATGGTTAATTACAGAGGATGATATTGATGGGATGATGGAAGAAGCCCACGTAATGGTACAAGAAGAAGTAGACACAGCACCATTGCCCAAGGATGCCCAAGAACGTAAGCGTATACCAGTGTACACAGGCTTTATCAACTACTTCCCAAGAGCAATAGCAGCAGTGGCTAAGCTGTCCCTTATTGGTGGCATCCAACACGGACAAACAGCAGAGACACTTCACTGGGATAGATCAAAGTCTGGTGACGAACTAGATGCCATGATGAGGCATGTCCTCGATGGAGATTGGGAACAAGTAGCATGGAGAGCTATGGCTAACTTGGAAAAGAAACTGGAGAAAGGTGATGCCGGTAAAAGCAAGAACATCAAAAAAGACTAGAGAATACGAAAGGGACTTCAGAAAGAAACGATGGAAGATGATATTTGAGTTCTATGGAGGAAGAATGTGCACAGACTGCAAGGTAAAGTCAGACTATCCCATCTATGATCTACACCACAGGGTACCAGAAAAGAAAGACTTCTCAATAGGCAAGTCAATTAAAACTAAATGGGAGAAGATAGAGAAAGAACTAGCTAAGTGTGACCTATTATGCTCTAACTGTCACAGAATCAGACACGATGTAGAGAGAAAACAACAAAGAGAGGGGATAAATGGAAGTAATTAAGGGTGATTTCGGTAAAACAACACAAGAAGAACCAAAGAAACTACTTGACTTACTACATGAAGCACTAATAAGTGCTGATGTTGATGAAAATACAGTAGGTAAGTTCATATTAATAGCAGAGGTTGAAGGTGATGATGATGATTTTAAGATAATGACTGCTTATGACACAATGGAAACCAATTACATCCTTGATGTAAGCAAGTTAACCTTCTTAGGTTACTAACCTCCCTTACATTACCCGTACCTAATTAGACTAAGCCTAACCCAATACCGGGTGGCACTCAAGGAATTAACATGAAACTAGTATTTGATATAGAAAGTAACGGTTTACTGGAAGAAATCTCTACCATTTGGTGTATCGTATGCCAGAATGTGGACACTAAAGAGATCATTTCCTTCTCAGATCACGATGATACACTGCAAAACATCCAAGCTGGCCTTGATTACCTTCAAGCAGCTGATGTTCTCATAGGCCACAACATAATTGGCTATGATATACCTGCAATAAAGATAGTAACAGGCATTGACTTACTAGATAAGAAGTGCTACGACACCTTAATTATGTCCCAGATGCTACGATATAAACGTAATCACAGGCATGGGTTGAAGGGTTGGGGTGAGAAACTAGGTGATAGTAAGCTAGATTACAACGATTGGACTCAATACACACCAGAGATGTTAACTTATTGCATACAAGATGTGGAGTTGAATACTAAGGTGTACGAAGAGTTAGTGAAAGAATTTAAACAGTTTCATGCAAAGTTCCCATTGATTGCTAAAGGTCTTGAGGTAGAACACGATGTGTTCAAGTTCAACACTATGGTTAGAGAACAGGGTTGGAACTTCGATGCCAAGAAGGGTAAGGCAAGCTTAGCACTTATGAATGCTAAGGCTAAAGAGATACAAGATGCTATCGAGCCACACCTTGGCACACACACAGTGTTTATTGATAAGGAACCTAAGACTGCTAAGTTCAAGAAGAACGGAGAGTACACCGCAGTTACTGTACGTCTACTGTCTGACTACTTTGGTCGAGAGGTACTGCCAACGGACACACATCTGATGGCTGCTGGGGCAAGCTTCCAACGTACTAAGGTTGTACAGACTAAGCTAGGTCAGATAGATATGGTTAAGGAGTGGTTGTTAGAAAGCAAAGGTTGGAAACCGGATGAGTATACCCGCAAGAAGACTGCCCGTGGTTGGATCAACGTGGCCCCTAAGTTCACAGAGACTTCTCTAAGTAAACTAGGAGAGGTCGGTGAGATGTTAGGCCAGTACTACACACTGCGTAATCGTATCAGTGTTATGGAGAGTTGGTTTGAGCAACTCAAGGATGGTCGTATCCACGGTAACATGTGGACTATTGGTACCCCTTCCTTCCGAGCAAGACACGAGGTGATTGTCAACCTGCCGGGTGTCCATGCTGCATGGGGTCGTGAGTTACGTGAGTGCTTTGCTGCTGATGAGGGTGACCTTATTGTGGGTGCTGACTCTAGTGGTAACCAACTACGTGGCCTGTGCCACTACGTAGGTAACGAAGAGTTCACTCGAGAAGTTATCTTTGGTGATCAACACCAACGTAATGCAGATGCACTGGGTTGTTCACGATCAGTAGCTAAGTCATTCCTGTATGCCTACTTGTTTGGTGCAGGAGACTCTAAGTTGGGTCAAGTACTGACTGGTAAGGGTAACCCCAAGGTCGGTAAGGAAGCCCGTGCTAACTTTGCTAGTGCTATTCAAGGTCTGGATCAGATCAAGAAGCAAGTAGAGGGTGAGTGGAACCGTAAGCAGAACACCCAAGGTAATGGCTGGGTTCATGGGTTAGATGGTAGACCTGTGTTCATTAACTCTGAGCATCAGTGTCTCAACTACTTACTGCAATCAGCAGAAGGTATCACTTGTAAAGCAGCTGTGTCATACCAAATGCAGAAGATCAAAGAAGAAGGGTTACGTGCTAAGCCTCGTATCTTCTACCATGATGAGTCTGCTTGGAGTGTACACCCCGATGATGCTGAGCGTGTGGGTCAGATACTTAAAGAGAGTTTCAAAGAAGCACCTAAGTGGTTCGGTGTAGAGTGTATGGATGGTGGTGATGCAATGATTGGTACCTCCTATGCAGATGTTCACTAGAGGATTAATGGTATGACAGATAAAAGAATGCAGGTGTTGATTGACGCTGACTCAATCTACTTTAGGATAGCTATGGCTACCCAGAGGGAGAAGGATATGCGAGTAAACTTACGTAAAACCCTCATGGATATAGAAGATAAGTGCTCAGTCATTGAACCAGTGGACATGAGGATAGCCGTTAAAGGCAAGGGGAACTTCCGTACGGGAGTTTCTCCTGACTACAAGGGTAACCGTAAGCGTGAGCTAGAACCCGGTGAGAAGAAAGCTCTGGCCTATGGACATCAACACTTAATTGATAAGTATGATGCAGTAATGGCTCATGACATGGAGGCTGATGATCTAGTCTCCATCTGGGCATGGGAGTGCATTAGTAATGATCTACCCTACGTCATTGTCCACATTGATAAAGACTTAAACATGATCCCGGGCAACCACTACAACTTTGTAAAGAAAGAAGAATACTTTGTTGACTATGAGAAAGGTCACTACAACTTCATGATGCAGATGTTGATAGGTGATGCCACAGATAACATCCCCGGGGTTAAAGGAATAGGCCCAAAGAGAGCTGAGAAGCTGCTGCTTAACTGCCCCTTCGATAGGCGTTGGCAAACTGTAAGGAACTGCTGGTCAGATAAGAAGCAAATGCTTATCTCCGCTAGGTTACTATGGATGGCGACAAGCTTTGAGGAAGCTGAGAGTGGTAATGAGATGTTACTAGAGTACATCCATGCACAATCAGTGGAAGACTTTTGGGCCATGAACCCTATACCACTGGAGGATAAGGATGAAGAACAAACACATGGTGAAACCCCTGAGTGCGAACAAGATGTTTGCGAAGAAGGGGAGGACAACATTCAAGACAGCGGATTACAAGAGGTATCAGGAGGAGATCCGGGACGAGATGATGGCAGCAGTGTGGCCCTTCGGGACGAATCAAGTTGAGTTCACCATCGAGGGAGGCATGTCTAACAGGGGTGCCGACCTTGACAACATAATAAAACCCATCTTAGATACCTACCAAGGTATCTTTGAGGAGTTCAATGACAACAAGGTGTACCATATAGAACTCACTAAGAAGATCGTTAAGAAAGGTGAGGAGTACATCAGCGTACATATCAAAGAACTAGAGAGTGTTACATGAAAAGAATAAAGCTTAAGGGTGGTGATGAGTATGATGTCCACACTAGTTGGAGGAAGCTCATCAGACCATCCAAGGGCATGATCAAACGTGCAAAGAGAACCTATAACAAACGGTTCCGCAAGGAATGTAATGATCAAACCATTAAGGGTTTGGAGGAATGATCGATATGAGAGTTAAAATGTATAAACTAGTACAAGAGATAGTCGAATCGGGTATTGAGTCTGGGTACAATCGGGCACATAAGCACACCGACAGCCCTTGTGATGAAACAATTAAACAGTGCATTGAACAATACATAATGAATGGCTTTGATGAAGCATTTGAATTTAATAAAGAGGATATATAATAATGGATCAGTATCAACAGTTTATACACAAGAGCCGCTATGCACGTTGGATGCCTGAGTTAGGCCGTAGAGAGACATGGGCAGAGACAGTTAACCGTTACGTTAGTTTCTGGGAAGGACGGGGACAAATAGATAAGGAGACAGCGGCTCAAATGTTTGATGCCATCCATGACCTAAAGGTTATGCCATCAATGCGTTGCATGATGACAGCAGGTACTGCCTTAGCTAAGGATAACGTAGCTGGATTTAATTGTAGTTACTTACACATTGATTCACCACGTAGCTTTGATGAGTTGATGTACGTGTTGATGTGCGGTACAGGTGTAGGGTTCAGTGTCGAGCGTAACTTCATCAACAAACTACCAATAGTATCAGAAGAGTTCCACCCTACAGACACTGTGATTGTTGTTGCTGACAGTAAGATTGGTTGGGCCTCAGCATTCCGTGAGCTTATTGCTATGCTCTATGCTGGTAAGATACCTAAGTGGGATGTGAGTAAGGTACGAAGTGCTGGCGAACGCCTTAAGACATTTGGTGGTCGTGCCTCTGGGCCTGAGCCTCTAGTAGATCTCTTTAACTTCTGTGTGCAACTCTTCCAGAAAGCTAAGGGCCGTAAGCTATCAAGCCTAGAGTGCCATGATGTGTGCTGTAAGGTTGCTGACATCGTAGTTGTAGGTGGTGTCCGTAGGTCTGCACTGATCAGCCTCTCTAATCTATCAGATCAACGTATGGCTAAGGCTAAGTCAGGACAGTGGTGGTTGAATGAAGGTCAACGTAGACTCGCTAACAACAGCGTGGCGTACACTGAGAAACCAGACTTTGAAGCCTTCCTTAATGAGATGAAGAACATGTACGAGTCTAAAGCTGGTGAGCGTGGTATCTTCAGCCGTGTTGCAGCCCAGAAGATCGCTGCTCGTAACGGACGGAGAGATGCTACGTATGAGTTCGGAACTAACCCGTGCTCTGAAATCATCCTACGTAGTAACCAGTTCTGTAACCTCTCCGAGGTAGTGGTACGTGCAGAGGATACCCTTGAAGATCTCAAAGAGAAGATCGAGATGGCAGCTATCATCGGTACCCTACAGGCTACACTAACTGACTTCCGTTACCTACGTAAGTCTTGGAAAACTAATACAGAAGAGGAAGCGTTACTTGGTGTGAGCCTTACAGGTATCATGGATCACCCAGTGCTGAATGCAAGGGGTGGTGTTAATGGTGAACTACAAGACTGGCTTGAGACAATGCGAGATGCTGCTGTTAAGGTTAATGAGAAGTGGGCTAAGAAGCTTGGCATTAATCAGGCTGCTGCTATTACAGCTGTCAAGCCAAGTGGTACTGTATCTCAGCTTGTCGATTCTGCTTCTGGCATTCATCCTCGCTTCTCTAAGCATTACATTCGTAGTGTACGTTCAGACAAGAAAGACCCACTGGCAATCTTCATGCAAGAAAAAGGATTCCCAGTAGAGCAAGACGTTCATAGTGAATCTTCACTGGTGTTCAGCTTCCCTGTCAAGGCACCTGAAGCCAGTGTGACTGTCAAGGAGGTGGGTGCAATGGCTCAGCTTGAGCAATGGAAAGCCTATCAGAACTTCTATTGTGAACACAAGCCAAGCATCACCGTCTACTACACTGATGATGAGTTCTTAGAAGTATGCCAGTGGATCTGGGACAACTTCGATATGTGCTCAGGGATCTCTCTGCTGCCCGTTAGCGATCATGTATACCAACAGGCACCCTATCAGGATATAACCCCTGAGAAGTACGCTGAGTTGCTTGAGGCTATGCCTACGGGTATTGACTGGGCTGACTTAGGTGACTTTGAAATGGAAGATAACACTACAGGTTCTCAAGAGCTAGCCTGTGTTGGTGGTGCGTGTGAGATCGTCTAGTATGGTTGATGATATGAGGGACATTGTCCACGGCCCCGTAATGAAAGCAATGACTGACGTTGTTGAGGGTAGGCTAGCACTATCCCAAGCCTGTCAGAAGCACAGAGTAACTAAAGAAGAGATACTAGAGTTGGTCTCTAGGTTCTTACACGAAGAGTAAACCAACGTAGTAGTTTAAGAAAAGCCTGATATAAGGCGTATAGGTACCCAAACAACCGTTTAAGTAAACTATAGTGACCCCATAGGTATTCCCTGTGGGGTTACAACATTTAAGGAATTGATTATGACAACAGTAGTTAACTGTACACTTGATGAACTAGAACATAAAGTACTCCTCTGGGGTTACGAGAAGGGTATCCTCCCTAATGGACAAGCATCTAAGCAGTTCAGTAAGACACTAGAAGAAGTCTCTGAGTTATGCTCAGCCATCGAGAGTTTAGATGATGAAGAAGTTATAGATGCTATTGGTGATATCGTAGTGACACTTATAATGCAAGCAAACATCTGGGGTGTAGACCTTAAGGCTTGCTTAGGTTCAGCGTACGATGTGATAGCTAAGCGTACAGGTACAATGGTTAACGGTGTATTCGTTAAGGACTGAGGGTTGAGCCACACTACGTGTGTCTCTTTATAGGATAATGTTATGAAAGGTACTAAAGATATTGTTGAAGAACCTACAATCACTAAGTCAGATGCTAAGGCTATACGACTAGCTAAGAGTGATAAGCGTAGGAAGAAGCGTGTATCTAAAGAAGAACTCTACGAAAAGAAGTGGAAATAGAAATGAAGAAACAATACGAACCCTCTGATTTAATTACTAAGCACCTACCTTGTGACAAGTGTGGGTCATCTGATGCTAAGTCTGTACGAGCTGATGGCTCTGCGTTCTGCTTCAGTTGCAATACAAACTTTAAAAGTGTAGACACTAACCATATTGAGGACATCCAAGAGATGACTTACCAACAAGAAACAATCGAAGACGTAGCAACGTATCAATCCTATGCACTGACATCGAGAGGTATCAGTAAAGAAGTTGTTGATCACTTCAACGTAAAGATGTCAGTAGACATTGATGGAAGACCCGAAGCACACTACTACCCTTTCACTAAGCGGGGCATGACTGTAGCCTACAAGGTACGCAAGCTACCCAAAAGCTTCAGCACTCTAGGTGAGTTCAAAGGGGTGGAGTTGTTCGGACAATCCATGGCTGGTTCAGGGAAGACCCTAGTGATTACAGAGGGCGAGTTAGATGCTATGGCTGTAGCCCAAGCTAACTTTGATAGGTACAAGAAGTTCTACAGTGTTGTGTCCCTACCTAATGGTGCTCAGTCAATTCAATCTATCCTTCACAACCGTGAGTGGGTTCGTAAGTTCGAGACTGTCGTGTTGATGTTTGACATGGATGATCCCGGTCAAGAGGCTGCTGCTCAAGCTGCCCGTATGATTGGCATGGGTAAGGTACGTATCGCTAAGCTCCGAGAGAAAGACCCCTGTGATGAGCTAAAAGAACATGGCTCTGGTGCTATCCTAGAGGCAATGTGGGGTGCACAACCATGGTCTCCAGCTGGCATCCTCTCAGGTGAGAAGGTCTGGGAGAAGTTCATGGAGCGCAAGAGTGTAGTCAGTGTACCCTATCCAGAGTGCCTCTCTGGTTTGACAGGTAAGCTGGATGGTATGCGTCACGGTGAGATCACACTATTCACCAGCGGCACTGGCTCAGGTAAGTCTACTGTGATCAAAGAGATTGTACTGGACTTGCTTAAGAAGACTGATGGTAAGATTGGCTTGATCTCCCTAGAGGAATCTGTTGGAGAGACCGCTGAGAAGTTCATTGGTATGTCCCTAGAGCGACCACTGACTGGCACCACCCCCCTGACAGAAGACGAGATGCGTCATGGGTTCGACACAGTGTTCAAGGATGAGCGTCTTGTTCTCCTAGATCACCAAGGTTCTGTATCCGATGCGTCCCTTGTGGATAAGATTGAGTACATGGCATTGATGGGTTGTAAGTATCTTGTACTAGACCACATTACTATTGCTGTGTCCGAGGGTACTGATGGTCTGTCTGGCAATGAGGCTATTGACAAGTTGATGTCTGACTTACTCAAGTTAGTCAAGCAGCACAACGTCTGGCTGGGGTTGATCAGCCACCTACGTAAGTCTCAGGGTAAGTCCTTTGAAGAGGGATTGCTACCATCAATTGATGACATCAAAGGCTCTGGTAGTATCAAGCAGATCAGCTTTGACATCATTGCATTCGCTAGGAACCTAGTGGCTGAGGAGGACTACGAACGTAACACAATAAAACTCAGGGTACTTAAGTCACGCTTCACAGGTAACACTGGTGACGCAGGTACCGCAGTCTACGACCCCAGCACAACTCGCTTAACCGCAGGAGTAGCGGGGTTTGATATCATGTAAACAATAGGTATTGTCATGAATTGGTTAGAGAATATAGAGTTATACCTACGGTTAAAGATAACCGGCAACCCAACGAGAGCACCCCATGGTGTTACCTTGTTAAACAAACACCCGGAGTCTCACCAGAGGCTCCAAGAGTTTGCATTAATAGCGCACACAGTTCTTACAACTCAAGCTAAAACTGTTTCTAATGTTACACAATGTAAACTAACAGTAACAAGTATCGCCATAGGTAAACGCATCTTGACCTCTCTGACTAACTCAAGGAGGCATGATTGGAAAGATGAAGTGCGCCTTGGGGACTTGTTCGTAGAAGCCTTCTTCCGATTAGGTTACGTGGACATAATTAAACCAACCTTTAAATCAGTTAAGCCTGTCGAGATAGTATTCCTCGATACCTTCCCAACAGAACTACCAGAGGCTATCGCTAAGATGTCACTACATGGTGTCTGGAGTGAACGACCGAGGGCTATTAACAGAGCAGAGCAGATCATACAGTTCAAGAGGGACAGTCCTAAGTTTGTCAATGGTGTTGTCAAGAGATGGGATGAGGTACTCGATGGCCCCTTTAAAGAACTGTTAGCAACCAAGGCTATCAAAGCAGTGAACAAGTTGCAGCAAGTACCTTGGGTGATCAACAAGGACGTACTAGAGGCTGTCAAGGCTAACCCCTACAAGTTCTTCAAGGAAGATGATAAGTCCCCTGAGAATAGGTCGAAGAAGATAGACTATGTGTACACAATAACCAAGGCAACAGCACTATCAGAGGTTGATCAGTTCTACTATGCACTGGATGTTGACTATCGTGGTCGAGTCTACTATGTGGAGAGCTATATGAACTTCCAAGGGTCAGACCTCGCCAGAGGCCTCCTAAGCTTCTCTAAGGCACAGTTGGTCACACCCAGTGGGTTACGTTGGATGAAGATACATTGTGCCTCCTCGTACAACGAGAGCTATCCTAAGGGGTCTATACCATCTTGGTGTACCTCAGACTACAAAACACACCTAGATTCTGAGGGATTAGATGATATCTCGGTAGACAAGATGACGTTAAGGGATAGAGAGCTGTGGGTTGAGCACAATTACGCCAAGGTATACACGACTGCAATAAAGAAGACACTCCATGACTGTGAGAAACCTGTAGCGTTCCTAGCAGTTTGTATTGAACTACTAAAGTATAAGGAGAATGATGGTCATTATTACTCTAATCTGCCTATACCAGTGGATGGTAGCAACAATGGGTGGCAACACCTAGGTGCTATCTCCAAGGATGAGCAGACAGCAGGTCTTGTTGGACTAGTACCTGTAGATATCCAGAATGATTTCTATGTACAGACAGCTAAGATGTTGATATCTATAACAAAAGATGAGACCCGCAGGGACATACTAGAGAGTATGCCTATGAAGAAGATAAGGAAAGGTATCAGTAAGAGGGGAAGTATGACAAGGGCTTACTCTGCTGGTGCACAGAAGATCGCTGAGAACATGTATCAAGATTGTAGTAAGTATGATTACTGTGATGAGTATGGGATAACAGAAGGTGTCTGTAAGGGTCTTGCAAGAGACCTCGTTAAGGCTATCCAGCTGGTCTGTCCCGGCCCCCTTCAGACCATGAAGTACTTACAACAACTAGCTAACGATAGGCTAGACCAGGGCTATGGTTACATGACATGGACATCCCCCTCGGGGTTCCCTGTTATCTACACTTGCAACCATCAACGGTCTGAGAAGCAACGGGGTACCATCAATGGTCTTGGACAGATCAATCATGTAGCCAAGATAGATACTAATGTGTCTGACCGTAGAGGTTTCATGTGTGGTATCTCTCCCAACTTCATTCACTCACAAGATGCAGCTCACATGAGCCTAGTCATACACCAGTTCGAGGGTGACTTCGGAGCTGTCCATGATAGCTTCAGCACTCACGCATCAGATGTAGAAGAACTACTTACAATAACCAAGGGTGTCTTCATAGATATGTACAATGAGGATAACTATTTCAATAACATTCAAGCTAGAATAGAAGCCACGGCTACTCAGCCAGAGCTAGGTAGCTTGAACATAAAAGATGTAGAGAAGTCAGACTACTTCTTTGCATAAGGAGAATTACATGGACAAGAATACAAACTTTAACGTACTAGCACTACAAGGTGCGGACATTGATGACATGGAATACATTGAGCAGTTCAACCTAGATCCCAAGTTAGCGTACACTCCGGGTATCAACGATGCGATGCTCGACACCATTCGTCAGGAGAACCTAGCGTTCTTCAGGTCAGAGGGTGACACTGAGAAGGAAGCACTCAGTAAAGCTAATGAGTACCACAGCACAGCCAAGGCAAGTATCAAACGTCTACTAAAGAACAAAGTCCACTAAGGGAACCCTCTATGAGTACTGTTAAGTTAGTAGCACTATCTAAACCATCAGTTATCACAGACTGTCACACTGCAAGCGACCTTGTTGCATACACAGCCCGTGTCAGTAACCCAGCTAATCAGAACAACCTAGGTACCGCACCTAAGTTAATTCAGTACTTGATAAGAGAGAATCATTGGTCTCCCTTTGAGATGGTACATATAACAATGGAGATCAACACCACTAGGGACATTGGTAGGCAGATACTACGTCACCGATCCTTTGCCTTTCAAGAGTTCAGCCAACGGTATGCTGTGAGTGAGACCTTTGAGAAACGTGATGGTAGACTACAGGATACAGTCAACAGACAGAACTCAATTGAATCAGATGACAAGATGTTGTCTGAGTCTTGGAACATGCTACAAATGGAAGTTATTAGTAAAGCTAAGGAAGCTTATAAGTGGGCATTGGATAGGGGAATTGCCAAGGAACAGGCGAGGGCAGTACTACCGGAAGGTAATACCCAGACCACCATGTACATGGCAGGGTCATTGAGATCTTGGATACACTACTGTGAACTACGTATGGCTAACGGTACTCAGAAGGAGCACATGGATGTGGCTAAGCAGTGCTGGAGTATCATAGGGTGTCACTTCCCTGATGTTGTTAAGGCTTTAGAGAAATAAAATAAGGGGAACCTAGGGCATTGCGCCTTGGGTTCCCCTATTTTTATGTATCAGATGTGATATATAAACCCTGTATTAGTGTGGTTTGATATCATTAATGAGCGAAGTATTGATACACCTCACCCTTGTACTTCTTTAGAAGACTTCGTATCTTAGCTTGACCAGCCTTAGCATCTGCCTTGATCTTGACAAGCAACTGCCTTGTGTCTAAGTACTGTTCCAACAACTTGTTAAAGTGCTGCACCTGTTTAGGTGTTGCTGTCTTTGATCCGAATGTAAAGCCAACATCAGTAGCCATCTTCTTCTTTATAGCCATAGCCATCTCTGCGGCTTTCTGGTTGGTGCCTTCAATCGTACTGCCTCTGCCGGGATCTGTAGCTTCTGCTAACATATAAGCAAGGTTCTGTGGGAAGTCAAAAGCCTCCTGAGTTCTCTTAGTTTCCGTCAAGTATCCCATCATCTGGAACTCTTCATTAACTTCAAGAGACACCTGTGCATTCGGTGCCATCTTAGAAAGCTTATCCTTCAAGGCAACTTCTGCTCTCTGTCTAGCACCTTCATACTCCCCGAACACATCCCAATCCATAGTAGCTTTCATCCAGTTCTTATTAGTTTCCCTAACAATAACATCGAAACCATTAGCATCCATCTTAAACGCATCGTAGATTGGAAAGGCGTATGGGTTACCATTGCTAGAATTATTTAGACTAGCCATGGAGAAGCCAGTGTAAGTGGTAGCAACAACAGCAGCGTCTGTTGACTGTGCTGGTGTCACTACAGATGTGTTAGCTGCTTGCATACCTGTCCTGTTCTCAGGGCCAGATGGCCCCTCCACTACTTGAGTAGAGGCAGCAGTCCTACGTTCTGGACTGTAAGATTGTGCCTTAACTTGCCTACGCACACCCGCCTTGTTGGTCATCGAGTAAGGTATAGGTTCATTAGGTCTTGTAACAAAGCCACCCATCTCTAAGTCCATTCCAGCTGGGCCTACTATTGTTAATGGTAAGTCCGACAGTGCACTCAAGTACGCCACTGCTTTCATAGCAGCTCTGGCACGAATAGAATCCTCAGACACTACCTCTTTCAAACCAGAAACATAAGGCTCTAGTAACACAGTACCTATCTTACTAGGGTCAGATTCCTGCCTCATCAAAGCTTCATACGCATCCTTAAAACCAACAAGGTTCCTCTCCTTAAGTGCAGCAGCCCTATTAGTTGCATCTTCAATCGCTTCTGCATCTAGCGCCTCTTGATATATCATCCCTGCAAACTCATTAATAGTACCCTTGATACTTTGCAGTGCACGACCATAACCAAAGGTCATTGTGGTGTACTTGTTAAGATTCTTCTCAGAGAATAACCTACTTGCCACTGCTGTAAGGGCTGCTGGTGCATCCGAATACACATCATAGTCTAAACCTACAGTGTTTATGTTACCTAGCAAAGTCTCCCTAAGCTTGTCACGTATGTCCCCAACATCTAACAGGTTCTTGTTACCAACTCTTAGGACACCTGTAAGGAATGCCAACTCAACATCACCAAGCATCATACCCATAGCTGCTAGTCCGTTAGTCTTACCATCAATGTAAGCATTGAACTGTGTTACGTGAGGCTTCTTATTTATAATAACACTTTGATAGTACTTAGCAAAGTCCATAAGACCATCCATGTACAGCAAACCATCATCACCTGCCTTATCTATAGCACTAAGAAGCTCTGCATCCCTATCAGGATCAAGGGCAAGCTCGTTGAACTGTGGGAACGCTGGGTCTCTAAGGCCCGTCTTATCCTGAACAGCTTGATGTATTAAATCAGACTGTGCATTAGACATAGTAGCATCGAGAACTTCCTGTAATCTCTGACCCCACTTCCGCAACTGAGGAGTTGCTAAAGCCAATGCCTTATCACGTTCAACTGGCAACATCATATCAGCATCGTTTACTAGGTGCATTGCATACATCTGCCTCAAGTTAACTTCCTGTCGAGAGTTAGGCTTTACAGTAACATAAGCAGGGTTAGCCAATGCAAACCTGACTAGCTTAGAACTTGTAGGATCTAATCCAGTCTGCTCTACAAAGATTCTACCAGTGCCTTGCATAGCCCATGTCAAATAGTTAACACCCTTCCTATCTTTAGCAAGAGCTTGATAGTACTGTGCAATACTGTTGCGAAGCTCACCCATTGCTTGTTGTGCGCTGTAAGGTTTATCCACAGTAGCTGCCGCCTCCTTAGCATTAAAAGCAGCCATCTTCTTTTTACCAAACCCCAAGATGTTAGCATAAACCTCCTGCTGTGGAGTAAGCTTTTGCCCCGGAGTCTGAGCTGCTGCAAGTGTTGGTAGTATAATACTTGTTATCAACTTAAGTCTTGCAGGTACAACAGCGTGTGGGATCTGGCTTAGGTTGAACATAGCCTCCTTGATTGTTCTATCACCTCTTATCTTCTTAACAGGCTTTATGAAGAACCTAGATATAGGTGACTTACCTTGTCCCTCTGGCAGTGGTGGTGTCTTGTAGGGTTCCACTGGGGGTCTGAAGAAGATGCTCTTCCTGAGCTTCTTACCAGCCGCTAGTTGGGTGATGCCCAGAGGTGTCAGGTGGAACTGAACCTCACCTGTCTTACCTGTAGGTGACACTCGTCTCATTAACTCGGCACCCGGAGCACCTTTGTTGACGTTGTAGTACATCTCTAAGAACGCATCACCAAGTACAGTTGCTTGTTCATCAGAGATATCTGTAATACTATCTGGCCCACCCGTAAGGAGTTTCCACTCCCTGTTGATGTTCCTGCCAAGCTCCTTGTTCATAGAGCTTTTAACAAAGGGTTTCTCAAGAGCACCCATCTGTGTTTGCTCTCCAGTGTCAGAGAACATACGTGTCGCTGCATTCTCTACAGTGTCAACACCTTCCAGCTTATTCAACATGGTATCTTCAGCAACAGCTGTTGCTACTGCAATGTAGTCAGGGTTATAACCTGTACCCCACTCAGGGATGCTTGCATCAAATGCCTTGTGGTTATTAGCAATCACATCTGTAAGAACACTGAACCCCTTGTCGCCTTGGACACGGTTGCCCTCCATTGTTTGCTTTTCCATACCAAACTTATAACCACCATCACGAACAGCGTTGACGGCAGCTTTACCCCTGAGCCTAAACCCTTGATCAAGCTCCCCATCTCCTTCAGTGGCTTGCGTGATTTCCCAGTTGCCGCTTTCTTGAAAGAGCCGATTAGTGATATCACCGTATAGTTCGTTCTGCCTGTCCACTTCTTCTTCAACTGATAGTATCTTTTGCTCTTCATCTAGTTGACCTAAGAGACCAGCTTCTATTGCTTGTTGATCAGCCACAGGGTCTGAAACAGGTGCACCCTCAATTGCTTGAGGGGCATCTGCTGTTACGCTTTGAATGGGTGCATCAGATGGTTGTAGTATATTAGACTCTATAGTCTCTGAGGGTGTGTCTAGCAGTGTACTGAGATCCATCTCTTGTTGTTGATTTGCAACCTGACCCGGTTTTGTTGTTATGTTTACTCTAGCCATTCTGTTCTCCTATATCTCCCAGTCATTCTTATTCTTACCAGTTATAGCATCCCTAACTTTGTGTCGGAGTGCAGTGAATGGCCCTATTGGTGTGGCCTTAAGTAGTTTGTTAACGCCCATGTCTGTATCTTGTTGTATGAGGTCAGCAATACCACCTGCCATACTTGTTATAGAGCTTAGTACAGGTGCTTGACCTACAACTTCACCTGCTGCCCATTCACCTATGTTGTCAGTTCTGCTCTGGTAGATTGGGAAGACTGTGTTGATCACCCTCTCACCTGTGCCTAAGAGACCTGATGAGTTAATAGCTCGTCTACCTTTCTCGAAGTCATCGAGGTAAGGGTTCTCACCACCAAACTTCAAGCGGTCTTTAAGCTCTTGAGATGCAAAGCCCATGGCAATCATCAGCACCATCATAGAGAAAGCTTGATATGTCATCTCTGGACTACCACGTTTAATGTACTCACCCCATAGCTTGGGTATGAATGTTGATTGAAACACTGATATGAAACCTTGGAACTGTGTGAACAGAGCGAACCTTGGATCTTGGTAGATCAAGGGACGGTTAGCTGCACCGGGCATCATAATAGCATCGTTGATAAAGTTTGTTGTAGCGACTTGAGTTAAGTCTTTCAACCTTGCCAACTCTGCTTCAGTTGCCGTATCAAGTTTCACCTTGAGACCAAGTATAGTTAACTCATTGATCTTACCAGTGTCTAGTCCAAGATTACGGAGATGCTCATAGGCTTCTTCAACAGCATTAGTTAAAGGGTATCCCTCAGGGTGACCACTTATTGTCTCTAGGTGGTTGAACATGTAGTCCCATGCAATACCTGCACGGATAGCACGAGTCATCTGTGTCCACCCTTGCAAACCATTCCACTTAAAGAACACTGAAAGTAAGTTCTGACGCAGTGCATTGGTTTCAGTAACACCTGTCTTAGATGCTGCACCAACCTGACTATCAAAGTAGCCTAGCTCACGCAACTGCTTCATAGCTGCTGACTCTCTATTAGTAAAGTGCTTTCTTGTAACAACAGATGCTAGTTCACCACCAGCATTATAGAACATGTTAGCAAGTTCTTTACCCATTGTCTTAATACCACCCTTACCAAAGATCTGCTCATTAGAAAGACCCTTCATAGTTAATGATAGTTCTACAAGAGAACTTACAGTGGCTAAGGGTAGGCCCACAAATACCATGTAGGTGATGAAGTTCTTCTGGATCTTCTGAATCAACTTACCGAACTCTGAGGTAGCTCTCTTGTAGTTACCAGACTCAGCATCGAGGTAGTCTCTCAGCTGTCTGCCCAGCTTATCAATGTCAGCTTGGGGCACACCCTCAGCTTTAGCCTCTTCAAGTAGTTGGTTGATGACATTACCATTGATACCTACATACTTCTGGTATCCTTGGAACCTAGCAGCTGACTTAGCAGCATAGTCTACGTTAGCAAAGAAGTCTCTCTCCATGAAGTTAGCAAACTTCTTATTCTGAGCTAACCCTAGGCTACGTGACCTGTGTGATCCCGGTATAGGAGTACCTTTAGTTACAGAGAATGCACCATCACCATCGAGCAGACCATCAATGTCAGCCTTTAAAGGGTTGTCTAAGATGTTCTCTACGATCTCATTAGCTGCCTTGTCAGAGAGGTTGTACTCTTCCTTAAGCAACACCTTAAACTTAACTGGCTCTCTTGCAACAGCAGCCTTGTCTAAAGTCTTAAAGGTAGCAAGGTAGTTCTTAACCTTACCCAACTTACCACCAGCTTCTTCATAGTACTTACTCTGATCTTCATACATTGCTTGAGCAGTCTTCTCAGCATTCTCCAGAACCTTCTTGTACTCCTGAGCAAGGTTAGGGTCTATCTTCTGATCACCTTTACGCTTTGCATTTATCTCATTGATAACATCAGGTACCTTACTGTAGTCTGGATTACCATCCTTATCAACAGCAGCTTGACCTATCTCATAGAGATCATCACTAATCCTACCCCTATCTTTAGTGCTCACCCGTCTACCAGAGTTTAACTTAGCGTAGATCTCAGTAGAATCACCTACCATATTCTCATACTTGGATGCAAGGTTAGCCTTGAACTCCTCAAAAGAAGCACCAGAGAATGTCTTCTGTAGATTACCACCAAACATATCTGCTAGTTTCCTAACAGCTCTTGACTGTGACTTCAAGGTTTCTGTGAAGGCATTACGAGTGGAGCCTCTCCATAGTCCGGGGATCTCAGTCACACCTTTCCATAAGAGATCACTCAGGTTCTTGACCTCAGCAGCCATATCACCACGAGCACCTTTGTCTCCAAAGCTATCAGTGGCGTTAGTTTGTTCTTTAGCCTTAACCCTAGCCTCATCAGCATTCTCTTCATTGGTAGCAATCTTCCCATACTTGGCTAGCTCTTCTTGTGCACGAGTGCCTGAGTCAGAGACACCTGATCCATCTGCTGTACTACCAGCCCAGATAGCTTGCTCTGTTTTGGCTTGATCCCAAAGACTACCAGCACTGCTAAATGCACCACCGATAGAGCCACCAGCTACAGCAGCAGAGATCATTCGATCAGCTGCATCAGTAAAGTTAAAGCTGTCGTCCTTAAGATGAGCAGCAGTGTACCCTATAAGCTCCTGTGTTGCCTCTGTAGCTGCTTCACTAGTTCCGCTAATACCAACACCCTTAAGGATTTCTCCAATGCGCTCACGGCTTCTTATCTGCCCTTTAACAAGGTCTGCCATTTCAGTTGACACCTTAGCAAGCTCTATCTTAGTCATGTTAGCAATGTCTTCAGGTGACCTGCCTAGTCTGATCAACTCTTCTTTACCCTTCTTAAGGATCTCTTTAGGAGTTCCCATCTTGCCAAAAGAGTTTAATAGGAACTTACCACCTGCAATATCAATGACACCCTGCATAACACCACCAGTTAAGGCTAGTGAGGCTGACTTAGCATCATCAGCTTGCTCATTCCAGATAGCTCCAGTGTACAGAGAAGCTGGTACTGCTAATGAAGCACCCATTGTAGGGCCAGCAGCTGCGATAGAGGCCATTGTAGTTGCCATGTAAGGCAGTGACATAGCTACGTTGTTAGCTACGAACTCGAAGGCATCTCCTGCATCTTCAACTTCTTTATAATCCAGTAGGACTTGAGCACGTTGAGACAGCTCATCACCTGCACGGTACACCCCTGATTCACCCCAGTTCTCAAGCTCTTCAAGACCCAGAGAGTTACCTATCATAGAAGCCATACCATAACCTGCTTCCTTAACACCCACTAGTGCGCTACCGAAGGCACTACTGAATGGGCTGTAGGCACGATTCATAATGTCCCTATCATTGCTTCTGTACTTAACAATGTCTGACAGGTAAGCATCAGGGTTCCTTGCGTACTCTGCTTCATTAATAGCCATCTCTTTGAACACCATAGGGTCATAGCCCTCTGATACCATGGCTTGGTTTATATCTGATGCAAGAGCATCGTACTTCTCTTGGTTAGGATCAGAGTACCCTGAAGACCTGACGAACTTACCAAACGCAACAGACTCTAGTTGGTCTGCTGTAACACCCTCAACAGGATTAACAGCACCAGCTATCATCATTTGCTCACCAACATCTCTACCTTGAGAATCTATCAGTCTCCCTGTCTTACGGCCAAATGCCGCATCAACACCCGTGTCTTGAATATAGAAAGGGCCATTCTCTTGCATGAATTTGTTAAAGGCCTTTAGTGACCCAGTACCTCCTGCGGTTCCCGGTTTGTATGTAGCCCCTCCTGTCTCATCTCTAAACATCTTACTCACTTCAGGTGCATCGAACCCTTGAATCCTATAACGCTCACCATCAGATCCTTCAACTGTATCAGCATCAAACAGTTTAGTAACTTGTGATAAACCTTGTAGGTTCTCTGGTAGTTCAGATGCACTAACCACCGAGGGATCAACCCCAGTGGTTATTGCAGAAGGAGTATCAAGCAGTTTACTTAAGTCCATACTTGTACCTCAATTTGTTTATTGTGCGTTAAACTCTTGCCACTTAGGAACCCACTTACTTCCATCAGCCTCATAGCCTTTATTCTTAAGATACTCTAAGAAACCAGAACCACCATCACTAGCTTTTTGTTCAAACAGCTTACGCTCTTCAAGTGGACGGGTCATGTATCCATAGTTGTACATCATTTTCAACATCTGTGCTTGTGGCACAGGTTCTTGAGGAAGGCCTTTCATCCCAGATAAAACTTCACCTGTGACAATAGGATCAGTGTACTTGCCTTTTGATTTCTCAAACATGTTAGGCTCAATGCTCCTAGAGATCCCTTGTTGTAAAGCTAACCTAGTTAAGTCCATATCAAACATCTCTTTACTTTTAGGATTATTCCTTGCTTCTACTATTGAGTTAAACACATAATCAGAAAGTTGATTCACCTTAGCAGTGTTGAAACCGTTTTGAATTGCATACATAGACATTGCTTCAGAAACTGCCGGGATCTGCACAAGAGACACACCCTCGCCCTCTGACATCTCATTATCCACCTCAAACTTACGTAACTTAGATTCCAGAATACTTTTAATCTTCTTCTGATTATACTCATCCCTTGATTTATACTCACTCGCTTTAAGGAGTTTCTTAGTATCAACAGGCTTATCATCAGGGCCAATAAGAACCTTTCTATTCTTCTCATCCTTAGATACACGAAGAGTTATTTCAGCACCAGTCTTAGGGTCAGTCCAGTACTCAGTTTCATTTGTATCAGTCAGTGTCTTTATAAGCACAAGATCATTAAGGTTACCAGTGTCTTTATACTTAGTGATACTCTCAGGGGTGTACTTGCCAACTGCTTTGTTAGCAATAGCTATCTTCTCTTCAATACCCTTACCGTACCTCTTAGCTACAAAGTTCAATGAACCTTCGTGACCATAGCCAAGTGCTCGTGATCCAAGGTAGAGAGTTGCTGCTTCAGAGAGAGCACCTTTGTCTAGTACAGTGCCAAAGCCTTCCTTGAAGAAGTCCTTAACCTTATCCCATGCAGATGGTTCTTTGGTTTCATCAACACCTTCACCTTCAGGTGTCTCAACTTCTTTAGCTTTGTTACCTGCATCAATCAAACCGCTAATGGTGCTTTCGTCATCTTCAGGCTCAGTCTTAGAGCCAACAGTACCGCTTGTCAAACCGGCTGCTTCTTCTCGAAGAGCATTAGCATCGTCAGTGTACCCAGCATCTTCAAGTAGCTCTGCTTGTCTTTCTAACTCACTAACTTGGGAGACCACTTCCTTTTGTTCACCAGCAGCAGCAGTCTCTCGTGCTATCTGGTTAATAGTTTCTTTATCTCGAAGAGCTCTAATCCTAGCAGCAGCTATAGTATCTGGTATCTGACCAAGAACTCTTTGCTTATCAATAGCTGTTATTTGAGCTTCGATGTCTTCATTCACAGGGGGTACTTCTAGTCCAAACATATTAAGGGTTGCTGCATACCCCTCACCTTGCCTCGTAAGCTTGTCCCTGTTGTACTCCTCTTCAGCCTTGGCTCTTGCTATTCTGTTAGCTGCCTCTAGCCTTGCTTGCTCTTCCCGAGCTGCTACAGGATCATAGCCAGTCTTGGCTCTGTTTGCAGCATCTACAGCTAGAGTTGCATCTGACAAGGAAGCATTCGTACCACCTAGGTAAGTACCTGCTCTCTTAAGACCAGCAGAGATGTTGTTGCCAACGTCTAAACCACCTTGGACAAGAGCACTAACTGGGCCACTGCCTTCTGTTCTCTCTAATAGGTTACGGTAACCTGTACCCGTTTCCCCAACAGGAGGTTCTTCATTGGGTACCATATCAGCTTGTATTCCAGAGAGGTTGTAAACATCTTCAGAAGAAACACCTGCCTTCAAAGCTGCAATAGCTGCATCCTCCGCAGGAGAAACTAAGTTAGCTAACTCGTAACCCCCCGGTATGATCTGACCCCACCGATCTCTTTTGTAGTCGTAAGGGTAATCAACACCACCACCATCAGCTTTATACTCAGGGATACTACCACCTTGCTGTCGTTGCACAGCTCTACCTGCGTTATTCATTTCTTCTATCTGAGGCTCAAACATTCTCGTAGCCTCTGCATTCATTACAAACTCACCCGGGGTTAACCAAGCGGGCACTGTGTCGGTACCCTTGGGGCCACCGGGGTGCTGCTGTGGGATGTCCTGCATTGCTGGAACACCCATACCTCCAAGGAACTGCTCAACGAGTTGGGAAGCTGCGCCTCCCTCTCCGAACTCAATAGACACTTGAGCACCATGTCTATCTTTGTGCATAATCTTTTTAATACTCATCTGTATCTCCTAAGTTACTTACCAACTCTGGGTGCGTTTGTGTTCCCAAAGGTCACTGTGCCACCGGGATATGTAGTGTAAGGCTGCTGTGGTTGCCCAAATGTACCTGACCAGCCTTGAGGCAGTATGCTAGCAGGTGGTGCTACAGCAGCTGGTACTACAGCAGGTGGTGCTACATCAGGTGGTGCTACAACAGGTGGTGCTACAACAGGTGGTGTTACAGCAGGTGGTATTACATCAGGTGGTATCACATCAGGTGGTGCAGCTGGAGTTTCAACAGGTGGTACCACAACGCTAGGCACAACTTCTCGCTGCACCATCTCAAAGGGTGTCTTACCCTCTTGGTATCTAAAACCCTGAGTCTTAGTCTCGTACTGCTTCACAGGCTCGTACTGCTTCACAGGCTCGTACTGCACTCCGGGGACTACCTCTTGTTCAACTACAGGATCAGTAGGAGCAGGTTGGTCGTTAAAGGTACCAGTAGCTGGATCAAATTGTGTCCAGTCAATGTCATTTAAGAAGTCAAGGTTCATCCCATCAAAGTTCACAGGGCCACCACTGTACTTGTATTGAGGTTTAACGGTATCAAAGTAACCAGCTATTGGATCTTCTCTCATAGTAATCTCCTATTAACAGTTGCAGTTTGCCATTGGGCCACAACCACAACCTTTACCAGCGTATCCACCTTTGGCTAAGTTCATTCTGTCATCACCCATGAGGCCTAATAAACCCATCAAACCACCACCAGCAAGGACACCTTTGAGGAGCTTAGCTCTTTTAACAGAGTCACTATAGTCTTCTTGTGGGTTGTTATAACCAACGCCACCAGTACCACCGGGGCCAGTAGTTTCAACAGGGCCACCATCAGCTTTAAACAAGGTGTCTTTAACTCGACCAAGACCACCTGCAAGTTTGTTAATGCCAAGCTCAGCAACAGTGTTAGGGTTGTCAATAAAACCACCTGAACTGTCTTTAGCCATGTTTGTAAGTCCGTCTGGGGAGAAAAGGTTTCTCACTGAACCAAGGAGTGTAGGGCTTGTAGTTGCTTCACCAATCGTAGGTGCTGCCATACCAGATAGGTTTGTAGCTGCCTGTTGAGACAGAGCACCCTTGAGACCTTCCTTAGCACCAGTTGCAGCAGCTTCAGTAGCACCTGTAAGTGCTGCATCAGTAGCCGCCTGTGAAGCTGCTTGTGTAGCGGTTGCCTTAGCGCCCTCTGTAGCTACCTTAGCTGCATCAGCAGCCCCGGGCATTGGTATACCAGCTGTTAGAGTGCTTAGTGCTACACCTTCAGGAGTGACCCCAGAGAGGTCTCCCTTGCCAGCTAAGCTACCCCCTATGGATGACCCCATGGCCACACCTAAAGGGCCGAGGGGGGCACCTAGAACGCCCCCTATGATACCACCGAGGGCACCCAGTAACGGATCACCACCACCACCCTCTGGGGCAGCGGGTCTGTTAACGTGTTGTACTGGGGATGTCTTAAATCTATTCATTGGCTGCATTACTTACCCCCTGACTTTTGCTTAGGTGCTGTAGTGGTTGTAGACTGTGATTGTGGTGCAGCACCAAGGAAGCTAAAGTACCTTTCAGCACCTCGTGCTTCAGAGTCTAAACCCTCTTGGTCTAGTGCCCTAGCACCTTCAACAGTCTTACCATACTCTTGACCAGCTTTCAATTTAGCCTGAAGGTCAGCTTGTTGCAGCTGCATTGCTCGATCAGCCATTCCAGCTTCACGCCCACGGTCTGCCCTTGCAGAACCTAGAGCACCCTGTTGGTTAGAAAGCATAGCGCCTTCAGTGTTACGTAGTTGGTTGAGGATGTTCTCAGTACCCAAGCCACCTCGCATTGCGCCTTGAGCAATACGACCTTGCTCTAAGAGTGCTTGACGTACAGCATCGCTATCAGCGACACGACCCAGTGCACCCTCACGGTACAACCTACCAACGTCTTGGAGGACGGGGAGGGTTGCCGCTTTAATATCGGGATCAATCTCTTGGATTGACCGTGTTGTTTCCGTCTTAGCCATATTATATAACTCCTCTGACACCACTCAATGGGGTGCAGTTGTATTGTTTCTGTAAGAACGCCACATAGTCTCTAGCCATACCAGTAGAGTGAATAGTATCAGCTCTCCAGTCGGTACCACCATGGGCCTTGATGTGTTCAATCATGTAATCAAAGCAAGCCTTAACTGCTAGGGCATTGCTCGGCTTCCCTGCCGAATAATCAACGATCATCTCTTTTACATCCATGACAGGCTTACCACAGTATTGTTCAATATATGTACTACATAACATAAAGCCTAGCATATTATTATCTTCGTCTACAAACTTAATCGCTAGGTAGTTCGGATCACCCCCTTTTGCTTTCGCTAGTAATTCTAAGAACCCAGCAGTCCAGTATGCTTCATCTTTATTATCATACGCAAAGTAATCATCTCCTTCATAGGAGGTACGTACAAGCGTCATAGCATCGTATACATCATTTGAACCCATCAGTTTAATCATTTTGTCCTCTCATATTCATTACGGTTTAGTAGGCCATACCACATCATCAAGTGATGTTGCACTTGAGTAGTCCTCTGGGATGTCTCTAAGTGCCTGTCGGTAGGTGGCCCACTCTGCTCTCTTAGCAGTTGTCAAAGGGCTGTCTGGTATTTGTGTCCAGTCGGAGTTAAATAAAAGTGTATCCCTGTGCTGTCTTATTTCAACAATCAAAGCATTGGTATCTAACACCCAGCTGTTGTTATTCCAAACCATATAAGCACCATCACGTTCAGTTCTAGTTTCCCATTGGTTATTATCAAAGCTCCAATACCTTAACTGTATAAAGTCTTGGTTGTTAGAGTCAAGCGGTATGTGTTTTGCTAATAGGTTATTATATGTTTTACCATCAACATACATAGTATCAAGCTGCGTAGAGCAAACAGTTGCAACCTCTCCGTTTTCTTTTATCAAAGCTATCTTATTCATTATCCGTTATACCTCGCAATTACTTGAGTTCTGGTGTCTTGAGATTCTACTGTTGGAGCTGTACCCGACTCACTTGGTGCAGTTAAACCATACTGAGCACCTACAGAAATAGACTGAGGAAACCCACCAAGGTTAGGCTCGTACTGGTAATGTCCATAAGAAGCTCTGTAGTATATCGTACCGTTGCTTTGTATCCTTGACACCTTACCCATTGCGTTTAAACAAAGATAATAATCATAAACATCAGTCCCAGTTTCCCAACCGGGGTTAGTTTCATTAAATTCAAAGTTAACGGCAGAGGGATAAGACAGTGTGTACGTGTATGCCTCAACACACTCCATATCTTTGTACTCGCTAGAAAAGCCCAAGCTACCATCAGGGTTGTATGTGTTGAGACCATAACCTGTTGATGGGGCCGTTGTAGCTTCAGTACAAATAACGTAATCAAAAGAACCTTGATAAAAGTTAAATGTAAGAGTTCTACCTATTACAAACGTATTTGCAGAGTAGTCTATGTAACCCCAGAAAGTTATCGTATTACCCTGACCGACACCATTTGTAGAGCTTGGCTTTATAAAGATTACAAAATCAGTACCAAGACCCGGAGGTAGGGCCGTCACTAATGTTGGAGCTTGGGGGAAATTACTAGTAGTTCCTGAAAGCAAAACTTGCAAGTTGCTATAAGAAGAATCTATCTGAGTATACCCTGATTCATTTAATACTTGTATTCCATTAGTCATTTCTAAGTCCTAAACAAAAGTAAGTTGTAGTCATGAGTCCCTGATACCAATGCTGTTATAGTTATTGATCCAGTGTTGAGTGTGGTTTGTATCTCCCATGCAGTCTCTACACTATTATTATAACCCCATGTACCATCGTTTGTTAACCCTGCAACAGATATAGTTACAGGGCTTCCAAAGGTCACTACTCCCGAGTAGAAAGCTGAGAACTTAATTAAACGCCAATTAGTATCTAGTGTGATATTACCAAGGCTGTCAAAGATTTGAACACCATAACTCATGTTAACTTCCCTATCTTAACCCTTAATGTTGTTGCATCAAAGATCTTTATAGTCTGAGAGGTAATCTCCATACGCTCACCACTGTTGGCTGATTTCACATTTAAACCACTAGGAGAAGTACCTGAGACATTAACAAGACCAACATCAATAGTACCTGTCTTTAGAAGGCCACCATCAATTGTTGTTAGCTGTGCACTGTTAGGATCACTAAGCTCATTGTTAAGATTACTAAAAGTAACCAAGCCATCAAACTGGAATGAAGAGAATGGTGTTGAGAATGCAATAACTTGTGAACCACCAAGAGTTACCTCGCTCACGTAGTAACTAGTCGCCCAATAATGAGCATCGCCACCTGACACGGCTGGTGGGGTACGAGACCAGTTAGCTGTAAGCCCTCCAAAGTTACCAGTTTGAAACAAGTAGGCAGTTGCTGTAGGAGTAGCTGGTGGGCTTGTGGCAGTTAAACCGTAGTATAAGTAACCAGAAGTATTACGTGGGCCAGCAGCACCATCAGTGCCGTTAGTACCATCAATACCGTCAGTTCCATCTTGTCCATCAGCACCCGGAGCACCCGGAGCACCCGGAGCACCATCTTGGCCATCAGTGCCATCAGAACCATCCACACCATCTTGAACAAGCTTAGTTACAGCTGCCCAAGTTAAAGTGTTATCAACACCAGTAGCACCGTTAACAGTAGCTGTTGTAGTCGAAGTCCACAAAGGATTTCCATCAGCATCAGGTGCTGTAGAGTACCAGTTTGTAGGAGGTGTAATCTGATTAAGACCGAAGTCATAGCTACCACCTGTAGGTGGAGCTGGCAGGGTTGGCCCTCGTCTGTAAATAGAGAACTTAAACACGGACTGACCATTAGTTCCATCGGTACCACTCTTAGCCTGTAGCACTGGGGGAGACCACACTGGTGAACTGTCAATACCTGTTTGACCTACTATAGAAAACAATGCAATACTTATGTAGAGGGCATCTGTTCCCGGGGGCGGTACATCAGACCAGCCTGTAGGTGGCGTTAAGGTGTTAGTTCCAAAGTCAAAGGAACCACCTGTTGGTGCAATTGTTATCTCTGTAGAGCTTCTTTTAAATACATATGCTTCATAAAGAGACTTACCCGAGGTACCATCTTCACCATTGCTAAATACTAAAACAGGTACACTCCAAGGTATAGTCGAGTCAGTTCCTGTTGCACCTAACACACTTGCTAATCCTGTACTAACGTATACAGGGTCAGTACCAGAAGGTATTGAACTGCTGTACGTTGTTGGTGGTGTAAGGTTAGAGTTGTTGAAGTTAAAAGAGCCACCAGTTGGTGCTGTCGTTATAGCTGTCGCACTTCTTTTATAAACATTAAGGACAGCAGTAGACCTACCATCGGTTGCATCCTGACCATCAATACCGTTTGTTGATAAAGTTGTTGGTATCGTCCAAGTAAGGCTTGAGTCTGTACCTGTTGGGCCGGAGATCGTAGCTGTAGTTGTAGCTATGTAAAGATCATCAGATCCACTAGGCACTGTATTAGACCAACCTGTTGGGGGTGTGCCTACATTATCTGTAAAGTTGTAAGAGCCACCAGTTAGTGCTTCTGTATATGGTAATGGGCTTCTCTTAAAGACATTATAAAGGTACACGCTTACACCATCGGTGCCGTCTGTACCATCTAGTCCATTATCAAAAGCCTTAGTCGGGACTGTCCATGTAGTGCTGTTATCAATACCAGTCTGCCCAACGACACTAAAGTTACCGCTGATCATCCATGCAGGGTCTGTTCCAGTTGGTATATCTACATACCAACCCGTAGGTGGTGTAAGGACATTGGTTCCAAAGTTAAACTCACCACCTGTTGGTGTAACTGGTTGTGTAGCGGAACGTGTAAAGGCTAGTCCTTCAAAGAAAGAACTACCTTGAGAACCATCAGAACCCGGAGCACCAGCAAGGCCATTTTGAAAAGCTAACTCAGCAGGTGACCAAGCGATAGATGAGTCTGTGCCTGTTTGACCAACCACAGATGCAATAGCACGACTCACATACACAGGGTCAGTACCTGTTTCAATACCTACAGACCACCCCGTAGGAGCCGTTAAAACGGCCCCTGTGAAGTTAAAGGAACCCCCGGTAGGTGTGGTTGGGGTCGTAGCTGATCGCTTGTAAACGACAAGCAGTGCGGTGCTAACACCATTGGTACCATCTATCCCATCAACACCATCTATACCGTTACTCGATAAACGAGATGTGCTCCACTCAGTAGCTGGTATAACAAAGGTACCTGACCTGCTTGCTGCAATAGCTGAGGAAAGCCAAAGAACACCACCAGAGCCTACGTTATCTAAGGTAGTCCAACCATCATTGGGAACAGAACGTGTATACGAAGCATCTGCAAAGGTATACGTTAATGTGCCCTGAGGATTAGTTGGTACAGCCCCAGTGGTTCTTTGGAACAATGTAACAGTTGCTGTGTTAAACCCATCAATACCAGCTGTGTTTGCAGAGGAAATGAGGGTAGGGGAAGACCAACTGTCAAAGGAAATAACCTCTGTGTTGCTCCTATCAGCAATGTTAATCTGAATAGCATATAGATAATCACCCTGAGTTAAGTCAGGTATAGACCTGTACCACCCATCAAAGTTTACAGTAGATCCAGTTGATGAGTTAGTGAGGGTTGTTGTTGAGTAGGTATAAACAGTGTCTACAGTTATCTCTTCAGCGAAAGGCATACTGTCAGCACTGTATCGTTTGTAGAGCAAGAGAGTTACAGCATTAACTGCATTACCTCCTGCTCCCGGTAAGCTGCTTGCACCTGCTCCTACGGATACTCCAAAACCACTAGATACCGTATTGCTCACTTCATTCATCCAACTATCTAGTTGAACATCTCCTGTTATGGGTGGTCTTATTACAGTCATTATCTACGACCTCCTTTCTTGACCTCTAATTGAATACCAGAAAGCTTCCAGTTAGTGTCTACATTGTTCTCATCTGTAAACCTGAAGCTAATCAATCTACCATTAATTCTGGTATCTGTTTTATAATCTGAACCAATAGAAAACAATACGTTCTCACTGATGCCCTCTGCACCATCATTAGATGATAGTGGGTTTGAAGCTAAAGATGCACCGGGTGCATTAGTAACTCTGAACCGAAGCCTGAGTTGTACGTCATCTTCTGAATCCTTGCTTGCCCAAAGAGCAATAGAGTTTAATGATTCAACATCAAACTCAGGAGTCATTGGAGCTTCTAGTCTTTCTATATACGACTCATAGTTATTATCATTAATGTCAGTATACTTGTTGTTAAAGTCAGCACCATAGATATCGCCATTAAACACAAACACTGGCCTTGATACACTTGCATCTACATCAGCAGATAAAGACCCACCAGCTAAGATAGTCTTAGTGTGTCCTGATACGCCATGGGTTGCTGGTGTGATTACCCTACGAGACCATACATTGGAATCGTAGTTGTAGATAAGCACTTCATTAGAGCTACCTGTAGATGTTAAGTTTGGAAAGCATATCCACAACTCATCATCAGCTGTGTTATTAATTATAAAAGCTTTACTTGAGTACGTTGGGTGTACATTGTCAAAGTAGTAATCCCTAACCCTGTTGTTAGACAACGACTTCACACTTGCAGGGTGTCCAGAGAACTGATAGATATCATCAGACCCAACAATAACATGTGTGCCTCGGTGCTCGTGCACTAAGTCTAAGCCTGATGCACCATGGGTAGAGCTTATGATAGCTGCTGTGTAAGGTATAGATGGATTACCTGTCTTGCTTAACGCATGTATAGAGTTGTTAGTATACACATAAAGATTACCTTGCATAGGTGCAAGCTCTTGTACGATACCTGTAGTAGACAGTGTAAACTCTTCCGCTGTAGATACACCTGCACTGTACGGGTTCCAGTTGTGAGGGATAGCACCAGCTGCTGCAACATCAGATATCCTAACGACACCCGGTTGATTACGAACTGCTGTACCACTGCTCATTATGGTATACCGTGTACTAGAGTACGTACCAGATGGTAGTGTGTTTACAGTAACTTGAGTGTCACTGTTAATGTTATTAATTGTATAGATACCTTTAGCAAATGAAGGTGAGTTTATCTTAATCACATCACCAACTGAAAAACCATGCTTGTCTGTAAAGGCAAGGGTGCTGTTAATGGTGTTGACACTAGCAACTGGAGGTGAGTTAATCTCAACCAAGTTACCTGCAACTAATGTATCACCCCACGCCCGTATAACACCTGCACGTACCTGTACAGTTGCAAGAGATCTTATGGTTACATAAACTGTATCCCCACTCTGCAAGAACTCTGTAAAGGCAGGACTACCACCAGCTGCTGTTGCAACAGTCACGATATGTGTGTCTGTTACTGGGTCTAAAGATGAGGTTGCTTGATCTACTGTAGTGACGCTTGTTAAGTTGACACTAAACTTCTTACTGTTGTCAGTACCACTATAGACATTCACCACCACTTCTTCTAAGTCAAAGTTAACTTTCTTACCCAGATCAAACTCAGCTATGTGTAAGTCAGAATCAAAGATGTCTTTGAAGGCCACTTCATTTGTATAGTATGAATCCCAACCCGGTAGCTCGAAGGCATCTAGGAGGGTCATATTGGTATTGCCAGTTGCATCCAAGATGTACCAAGGACGAGCAAGACCATTGTTAATTATAATAGCATATCCACCTTGGTAGACTGCATGTTGCCAATCACCACCTGCTGGTACATCAAGCTCAAGGTCTCTTGTGTTACCATCACTAGCACGTAGAAGGTAGACCCTATCGGTGGTGTTGTCTGTTGTTACTATTACGTAGTAGCCATTAGTTGGTGTGAGGTTGGGGTTAGCCCACCATGCAACGTGTATCATGTTCCCAACTATAGTGTCCCCTGAGAAAGAACTAAACAGTTTAGCTTCTCCGGGTATCTTTTCTACACATCCATTATTAAACCGTACATTGAGTACATCACTAAAAGCGTTGGTTGGTAATGCAATGGCAGGTGTGTCTTTGATCAATCCAACAGTGTTGAGTCCTGTGATAGGGACAACTTGCTCTGTCATTGGATACCTCCGTTATTACTTATATTCATTAGGGTTACCCCGGTTTCGTCCTATAGGGACTAGCGAACTTACATTTAGAAAACTTTAAACAACTTAAGCACAACCCCAATAGTCAAGGGTATTAGGACTAATCCAAAGAGTCCCCAAAGTAATGCTGCTTTTAACAATGCCCACGTTTCAGCTCTCTTCCTTAATCTAAGTTTCTCAGCAGCATCTCTCTTTCTTTTACAGTCAGATTGATACTGAAGCCAGTCAGAGTACATGTTAGGTCTTCCAGCGTAAATCATAGATTCTTTCAACCACTCTTCTTGTTCTTTAAGTTTCTCTAAGGCCATGAATGCTTGAAGGTCTGATTTACCACCCGGCCCTGCTTTCTTAGAGAGGGCTGCTTTGTTATCAAAGTAACTTGAAGCTGCTTGAGCACAATCGTAAATCTCTTTACCATTGTTCAGTGCAGCCTGTATAACTTTAAAGGCTGCGTTAGCAGCTGCTAGTTCAGCTATCATGTGTACACCTCAATAATAGTAGGGTCAACCCTCTTGGGTAAACAATAAGTTTCTACAGGGCTCTTATGCAACTCCCCGTGTCTTTGGTCTGCAACATGTTGTGTTCTTAGTTTCATTGCAAACAATAAACACCTATCAAGGTCTTCCCAGTGGCTTTCTTCTTGTATAGGCTTACCGTTTAGTAACACCACAAGTACGAAGACAAGTTTCATTAGCGTTCTCTTTGAACCCCTTTAGTCTTTTCGTAAGACCTCATGGCCCCAAGTCCTAACATTCCCATCAACACTGTCTGCAATAGTGAAGTGTTCACAACAGGTACAGTGAACCAGATGTCCAGTATTGGTGAAAGGATCGTAGAGTACAGTAAAGCAATTCCACATACCCATCCAATTGCAGGTCTCCAACCAGCCACAAACAAAGACTTGTGTGCAGCCTCAACTTTGTTAACTTCTAGCTGACCCTTCAGAAGCTCCTGTGCGTGTCTCTCAGCCATTGTAACTAGCTCATGGGCTATGGCATTCTTCTGATCTTTATCTTCTATAAACTTATCTAACAGCCCTGTAACGGGGCCTATGAGTGTTGTCAGTAACGACATACGTTTCTCCTTCAATAACACCACATTACAGGAGCCTTACCAGCTCCGATAACCCGGCTATCCACATGGATGAAAGTACGAGCGATTCCAATCCCTGTAAATCCTTGTTGAATAGCTTGTTCCACGATCTTGTATCTTTGCTCCCCACCACTAACTTTAATGTCCGCTGCAATTCCTTGGGCATGTGTTCCTGCTTTCTCCTTTCGTTTTTCTATGGAGTGGTCTTTACTTCTAAAGCCACTAGTTATTATGAATGGGAACCCACAAGCTTCTCTTAATTGATCAAGCTTGTGGATAAACTCCACATCCATTTCATTATCACCTGTCTCTTGACAGTTAAAATCTTCTATCTTAAAGTATTTAAAGCTCCCCATCCCTATCCTTCTCCCGACCATGTACTAGGTTTTGTATTGTAACCGACTCATATATTCTAATCCCAAGCCATATTATTGTAAGGATAGAAGCAGTTGGTGGTAGCCAAGAGGCTAAGGTTGCCACAGCAGTAGATGCAGCTGCTATGTCCAGCACTTCTTTTGTTGATTCTATCATAAGTTAAAATCCTTTTGATTATTATAACTAAGGAAAGTGTCAGCTTTACTTACTCAGCTTCTTTCTCAAGATCAGCAACTAACATGCTAATAAAAGCATCTCTGCCTACTGACAATTGATCAAGGTTAAACTGCGTAGACCTGATCTTTCTATCTAAGTCATCGCAATGGCTAACCATGGCTTTTTGTGAATCAGTCATATCTTCAAAAATGTATTCTTTATCGTTGATCGTGATGGGAGTTGTTTTTTTCTCGCCCATGTTTGTATCCTCTTTAATTATTGGTAAATTGGTTATATCTTGCGTAAGCCTTTACAGCTCCATACTCCAGCGTGTCTTTGTGGAAAACAAAACCCCAACACCAAACAACGTCACACTCCAAGTGAGTAGTCGCTCCTAACGGGTACGCTAATCCTTTCTCAGCACAGAACTCCCTAATACGCCTTGGTGTGGCATACACATAAGCATCTACCCAATCGCTCATAGAGCCATCTTGTTTGTGAGTCACTGCATAGAATGTCTCTGCAACTGGGAGATCAGGGGTGTTTCCAGAATACTTAAGCAATACTGGTTTAAATAAAACCTCTTCTGTTACTAAATCAAACTTCAAGCCGTACCAGCCTTTCAAGACTGATAGCTCGTAATTAGTATTGAATCGGTTCTGAACCTCGTCACTAACTTTATTGCCGCTACAGTCGTACCAGCTAATACTAGGGTTCTGGTATGGTTCCCTATATCCGTTGTATTTTCCTATAATGTTAAGTTCGGAGTTTTGATAGTCAATATAGTTGGGAAAGGCGGCGGTCAACTCCTTCAGTATTTCAGCGCCATTCTCGGTATTGATACTGTAGTCTTGCCTAACAAGGGTTCCGTTGACATAAACATCATCTCTAACTTGAATATACTTAAACTCCCTTAGGGCTAAAGTCATAAGCGCACTGTCCAGTTCGTCCTGTATTCGATGGCCGTGAACTGCAATCGGAATCTCTATAGTGATGTCATTTTTATTGTAAGCAGCATAGCTACCTGATTCATCAGTTCTAATAGTATATTCTCTGTTCATGTGAATTGCACCGTTACTACTTCACCATCAGTCGGGAAAGGGTTTGTGGTAGACCATGACCATTGCCGACCTCCACTACTGCCTGTATGACCATACGTTGCCGAAGCTCTCGTGTACGTAGTTCCTTTTATAATCATGCTTGTAAACCCAGAGTTAACATTAGTGCCTTCAACCGTCAATATTAAGTTTGATCCTGAGTAAACAAGAGCTCTATAATCGTTACCAGATAACCAGTTACAGGTTCCATCGCTGATACTTCCGATCATCCAAATGTACCCATCGTATCCCCACTGTGCGGCGTTATACTGCCCCGGAGGTTGATACTCCACAGTGACGTACTGCGTATCCAAGATAACCACAGCACTGGCTCCGTACCACTCACTAAAAGACATCGTAGCCCCAGAGGCTTTACCTATAAGGCCACGAATATCTGAGTCGTTTAAAGACACAGTGGTGCCCGAAGACCCACCAGCTTCGATGTGTATCTGGTTTAGGCT